>Ga0247722_10000369_pt1 | contig 28485 bp, 26 predicted proteins | sample MSEWelMarce3H_FC_FD_189094 | JGI IMG/M metagenome (GOLD analysis project Ga0247722, IMG submission 189094) | Subsurface sediment microbial communities from gas well in West Virginia, United States - MSEEL Well Study Marcellus 3H_FC | ecosystem: Environmental > Terrestrial > Deep subsurface >... | reverse complement strand
GTATGCGATTGGTGTTGCCGAACCAACTTCAATCTCTATCAACACCTTTGGCACAGGCAAAATCAGTGATGAGCAAATTGTGGCTTTAGTGCGCCGTCATTTTGATTTACGCCCTTATGCGATTACCAAAATGCTTGATTTGTTACACCCCATGTATAAAGTCACCGCCGCTTATGGTCATTTTGGCCGCACGCCACAAAGCGTCACGGTTGATGATGATAGCTTTAGCACGTTTACTTGGGAAAAAACCGACAAAGCTGACGCTTTAAAGGCTGATGCGGGAATTTAATGTTTTAACCAACGTTCTAATGTAGTGGCCAACTCTTTACGTTTAAAGGGCTTGGCCAACACATCATCCATACCACACGCCAAACATGCAGCACGCTCATCATTTAACACACTCGCTGTGACGGCAACAATAGGAACACGCGGTAGTCCCTGATGCTTTTCATATTGTCTAAACAGTGTTGTTGCTTCAAACCCATCCATTTCGGGCATTTGACAATCCATCAATACTAAATCGTAATGCGAGTTTTTTAGCACGTCTAAGGCTTGTTGACCATTTTGTACAATATCCACTGCACAACCAAAACCATAGAGCATAGCTTTCATCACTTCTTGGTTGGTGAGTGTATCTTCGGCCAATAAAATCCGCGCCCCTTGCCATGAACTACGCAATGATTGTATTTTTTTGCTTTGTTGCAGATTGTCTTCTAATGCAGACAAGACAGGTGCCGTTGCTGGCTCAAAAGTTAAACTAAAGGAAAAACTACTGCCCTGCCCCAACTCACTTTGTACCGCAATACAGCCACCCATTAACTCAACTAATTGTTTTACAATGGCCAAGCCCAAGCCCGTACCACCAAAACGCCGTGTATGTGAACTATCCGCTTGAATAAAGGGTTGAAATAATCTTTGCTGTACTTCGGGACGAATACCAATACCTGTATCAGAAATTCTAAAGTCTAAAATAGTATTTTTATATTTATTGGCTTGAATACTAATACTCACCAAACCATGCTCAGTAAATTTAAGGGCATTTCCCACTAAATTTAACAAAATCTGTCGTAGTCGTGTTGGATCGCCATTGAGTGCTTGCGGTAAATTGTTAGCTACATCGGCGGTCAACACTAAACCTTTACGGTGTGCCTGTTCTGACAACAAGCTCAACACATCATCAACCACCATTCGTGGGTCAAAATCCACAGTTTCTAACACTAAACGCCCTGCTTCAATTTTAGAAAAATCTAAAATATCATTAATAATCAGCAGTAACGATTCGCCAGAACTATGCACTGTTTCAACATAACGCCGTTGCCGAGAGTCTAAAGACGTACCTAAGAGCATTTCGGACATCCCCAAAATACCATTCATCGGCGTACGAATTTCATGACTCATCGTTGCTAAAAATTGTGATTTCGCTTTATTGGCTGTTTCTGCGGCCTCTTTAGCAACACTTAATTCTCGAGTACGTTGTGCCACCAACTTTTCTAACCCTTCACGATGATGTTTTAATTCGGCTTCACGCTGTTCGATTTGAATTAACATTTCATTAAAACGGTCAACCAAATGACCTATCTCGTCAGCACCACTGCCCATCGCTCTTAATGTGTAGTTTTTAGTGGTCGAAACCGTTTCGGCCATTGTCGCTAATTGCAACACAGGCTCGGTTAAATAACGCCCTAAACGCAAACCCAGTATTGCTGCCAAGGCTAATGCCAGCACCAATAACACAGCCAATGCAAACAAATACCCTGCCAAACTCAACCATGCAGGACGCATATCAACATCAATATATAATTCACCAATCAATTCTTCATCCAAAAAAATCGCTTCTTTAAGATGTAATCGACTGGCAAACCACTGCTGACGATTATCATTGTGTTGCAGACAAGCGAAAGGAGAGTGTTGCGAAAACCCTGCCCAATTCTCATTCTGCCATTGAGCAAAGACTGTACCCGACACTCTGACTACACAAGCATAAATTATTGTTGAATCACTTTTTAATGAACTTAAAACATTAGCTGTTTCTTTGGCATCATCAAACGTTAAAGCCACTTGACTATTAAATGCCGTGACTTTGGCAAGGGTAGATAAACGCTGATTGGTATCTTGATGCATTTTAAGCATCGACATGGCAGCAAAACTCAGCCATGCCACTAACAAAGCAGTGCCTGCACTGGCTAACAAAATCCGCCGTAATTTTTTTTGTAAGGGAAGTTGACTTATTTTCATGGTCATTCCCTAGGTACACGGGCTAATTGCAACATGCGCGCACTTAATTTAAGTCCCGTATTTTGAGTAACACTTTGATTAACCACAAACTGCACCCGTTGGGCTTCGGTGTAAAGGCCAATCATGCCCCCTTGTTTAATAAAATCAAGATTATCAGCAATAGTCAGTGTGGCTTGATGTTGCACTTTAGCCAACCATTGTTGTTGGCGTTTTTTTTCGCGCATACTCATAAATAAAATATGACATTGATGATTTAATGCTGTGTCTAACTCATCAGTGACATCAATAATTTTGAGAGCATGTCCTTGCGCCTCACGCTGATGCAGTAGTTGTAAAGCATCGGTGGTTTTATCTTTACCGACAAAACAAATATTGAGTGTTTCATTAGTAGGTAACGCTGTTTCTGGCCATTCGACAAATTTGGCAAAATTAAAAATGAATGCGGCCTTGACCTCATATTCGCTTGGCTCTCCTCGCGCATAGGCATACAGACTCATGCTTAACAACGTTAAACAAGTCATTATTAGCCATTTTCTCACCGTCTTTAGACGATGCTCCATAGGTATTCTCCGCCCAACGTTTTAGCCAAATCTACGTCAATTGTAACAAAGCATTACAAAACCTCTCTTTTCAAGCCTTAGTACAGTGCATTATAAGTAATGCGCGTATGGTGCTGGAGCAAACGGGGCAACCCCTGCTGTAACCAATACCACAGGATTTACGCATTTCACTGTAATAAGTGATAAGCGCGTAAATCCTAACCACCGTTTACCAACTTGAAGACGAAGAGTTTTTTGCTATGAAAAAATACGTTGCGCTTATTTTAGCTACTTTAGCTACTCCCAGCTTTGCCGATAACTTAGCTTTAGACTTAAATGATGATGCGCTACGTTTAAACTATCAATACGGTTTAGACAAAAACTACAATACCGACTTTGCTTGGACACACGTCAAAGACTTAGGTAATACCTTTTCTGCTGGTTTAACTTTAACACAAAGCCTCAATAACGACATCTCTGCCAACATTGGTGGCAAAGCTATTTTTCAGCAACATGATCATTTGCCTGATGGCACAGCGATTGCCATTGGTGGCTCATTACGTTTAACACCTGCCGCTAATAAAAACTTTGCGGTGATGGCGAGTGCTTACTTTGCGCCCAATGTTTTATCGTTTGGCGATATGGACGACTACCAAGAGTTTGAAATTCGTGGCGAATACAAAGTCAGTGAACAACTGACAGGTTATGTAGGCTACCGTAATAATCGCGCCGACTACGACACTAATAACGTCAAAATCAAAAACGCCGACTTATATGATGGTGTGATGATTGGCGGTCAATTTAATTTTTAATTGATGCTACCCCCTCTCCCTGAGGGAGAGGGTTGGGGTGAGGGTGAGTTTTTAGACCTCACCCTAGCCCTCTCCTAAAAGGAGAGGGAACATTATCGCTAAATCTTATTCCAACCTTCCCCCACTATGCTTGTTTCTTTTTACGATATTCAATCGGCGTTAAATTGGTCCAGCGTTTAAAGGCTCGATAAAAAGTGCTAGGCTCAGAAAATCCCGTTAAATACACAATCTGTTCAATACTTTCGCTGGTTTGTGCCAATAAGCGTTTTGCCAAACGACAACGATAATCAGCCAACACTTGATTAAAACTGGTATTCGCCTCGGTTAATTGACTGCGTAAACGGCGTGGTGCAAGATTTAAGCGTTTAGCTACCGTCTCTAAACTGGTCGTGCCACTTTCTAAAGATTCACCTATCGCTCGTCTTACCTCGGCCACCAAATCAAAACGTGCTAATTCTTGTAGCTTTTCGTGAGCCAGTTGTTCGTGAAAACGTAATAATTCGGGTTCGGCTTGCCAAATCCGACTTTTTAACACTTCAGGTTTAAAATATAAACGAATTTCATCTGCACCCAACACCACAGGACAACCATATACTCGTTCGTATTCTTCGGCATTTGCCCCTTCATGATGAGTAAAATAAATCATCAACGGTTGAAATTGACTTTCGGACACAAAACGAAAAAAGCGTAATACTGCCACCATGATACATTCAGAGGTATGATGAAAAGTGGCATCATTGAGCATATTGGCTAAATAACATTCATCTTCGTTAATGACTAACTGCGCTTGCAGCATGTCACTAATTAAACGCTGATAGGCTAATACTCTTTTTAAACCCTCGCCAAAAGTTGAACTACTTAAAAACAAATACTCTAGCACCTGACCTCTATATAAGGGCAAATGCTCGCCTAAATGCAAACCAATTTGTGGGTCTTGGGAGACTTTTTCGGCAGATTGCCAAAAAGCCAGTTGTGCTGCCGATGGTGTACGCGCATTAGCATCCAAATGATTTAAACCCACGCCTGCCCCCATCAATACTTGCTCGGCGGGCAAATTTGCATTACGCATTGCCTGATAGACAAAACGCAATAAAATCGCGGCATCGGTACGTTCGGACATTATCATTGACCCCTGTTATATAAAATAATCCAATTGACTTATAGTAAAGCTGTTTTTTTTATCAAATCAAGCAATTACTTTTGAGTTATTGGCTATAACTCCATCACTTTAAACACATCATAAGCAGGTTGTTGATAAGGATGGCTGGCTTTTAATGCCATAATTGCCGCCGATAAACAAGTGTCATCTGCCACCATTTCTACTTTGTACTCAGCTACTTGCTCAAGTGTATTTAGCTGACCAATAAACGGCGTAGCACCTGCGAGGGGACGAAACTGCCCCACCCCCAAGACTTGCCACGCACAACAATCATAATCGCCAATTCGTCCTGCACCTGCGGCAAACATAGCGTGTTTAACTGCCTCGACATGAGTGACAGGCACATAAAAAGTGATTTTATACATATTAAGGACTTACGCATTGCGCCGCAATTAGCGCGTTTTGTGAGCATAAAATCGGTGAAGCCGATTGAAATGTGAATAAATAAGCGATAACCGCGTAAGTCCTAATATTGTTGCTCTGGCTCATGATGTTTGGCAAAAACTAATAACCAGACCACCCCCAAAATCGCCGACAACAACGAGCCAAGCATAATGGCAATTTTAGCAGCAATAATATGTTCTGCTTGCTCAAACGCTAAAACCGTAATAAACATCGACATGGTAAAACCTATACCTGCTAACAAACCTACACCCCACACATGTACCCAACGCATTTGTGGCGGCAAACTTGACCAGCCTAATTTGATGGCTAAATAACTAAACAAAAAAATGCCGATTGGTTTGCCAACCAATAACCCCAACATAATGCCCAAGCTATGTGTGCTTGATAATTGGTCTGCCCACGTCTCAGGAATCACAATCGCAGTATTAGCCAAAGCAAATAACGGTAAAATTATAAAAGCGACAATGCCTGTTAATTTATGCTCGACAATATAAGAGGGCGATTCTCGACCACCGTCAGTAAAGGGGATTAAAAAAGCTAAAATCACGCCTGTAATCGTGGCATGAATGCCCGAATGTAACATGCAATACCACGCCACTGCACCCAATAACAAATAAGGACTTAAACTATGCACTTTTAAACGATTTAATATCCCCAAAAAGACAAAAATAGCAATTGCCGCCCCCAAATATCCCAATGCAAGCCCTTTACTATAGAAGATGGCAATAACAATAATTGCTCCTAAATCATCAATAATCGCTAAAGCCACCAAAAATATTTTAAGCGCAACAGGTACTTTATTACCAAGTAACAATAAAACACCTAAAGCAAAAGCAATATCGGTAGCCATAGGAATACCAAAACCACTTTGATAGTGTGTGCCAGCATTAAAACTATAATGAATTAAAGCGGGGACGCACATACCACCTATCGCTGCAAAGAGTGGCAATAACGCCGCACGAATATGCCTTAACTCACCAATATAAATTTGTCGTTCAATTTCTAAACCCACTAATAAAAAGAATATCGCCATTAACGCATCGTTAATAAAATGCTCTAAACTCATACCTGCAATTTTAATATGCCAAAAATGGGTATAACTTTCGCTCCATGCCGAATTAGCCACGATTAACGAAAACAAGGTGCATAAAATTAAAATCACCCCTGCTTTACTTTCACTGTGTAAAAAGCGTTTTAATAAGGTGGTTAAGACCCATAACCCTGTGGTGGGTTTATAGGGTTGATTCACGGCGTTTCTCCTTTCCTGCTAAAATCTTGGTCACGACTTTTCTATCACTATAACTTTCAAAGGATATATTATCTTATGCGATATAATCTTCATAATTCACAATTAGCGATTGACATTAATTCACTCGGTGCAGAACTAAAAAGCGTTAAACATCAGCAGCTTGGTATAGAGTATATGTGGCGTGCTGACCCACAATTTTGGGGACGTACTTCACCTATTTTGTTTCCAATTGTGGGGCGTTTAACTAATAATACAACACTTATTAATGGGCAGGCGTATCAATTACCACAACATGGTTTTGCGCGAGATATGACTTTTAGTTGTGTGCAACAAAGTGAGGACTATCTGTTGTTTTCGCTACACGCCAACCAAGACAGCAAAAAACATTATCCTTTTGATTTTGAATTATTAATCAGTTATCAATTACAAGACAATAAACTGACGGTAGCATGGCAAGTCAATAATATCAATTCGGTGATGATGCCCTTTTCAATCGGCGCACATCCTGCTTTTTCGACCCAATTACACACCAATGACCAGTTTGAAGATTACGATATTATGTTTGATGCTCATAAACAGTATTATTTATGGCAGCTTAATCAAGCGATGCAATTGGTGGCCAAAAACATTGCTTTTGAACAACCTTTACAACAGTTTGCTTTGATTTACCCTTACTTTGACATTGACGCTTTAGTGTTTCCACATCAGCAAATTAAGTCCATTGAGTTAAAAAATCGTCATCATGGGCATGGGGTAAAAGTTGATTTTACAGGCTTTCCTGAAGTAGCTTTGTGGACAGCAGATGGTAAAAACAAACGCTCGCCATTTTTGTGTATTGAACCGTGGTTTGGTCATGCCGATTTAGAGGATGGCGCACCTGAATTGCTTAATAAACGCGGCATTATTCACTTGGCGGCAGGTGATAGTTTTAAAGCTCAATATAGTATTGAGTTTTTTTAGCTTCGACTCCGCTCAGCTAGCGAGTAGCCCGTGTGAAGTGCAACGCAACACGGGTTTATGACAAGACCAAAGAAGTAAACCATTGTTTTTAATAAATTTAATCCCGTATTTCGCGATGCTCCATACGGGCTACGGCACTTCAAGGCTGATTTATTCATCGCCTCTTCTATCTAAATTGTTAATATCAATCAATTTATCTATCTGAGCTATAAAATTATCGAATTGGTACTTAGCAATAAGTTTATTGTCATAAGCACAATTGGCATAACCTCTGGCGTATTGCGTAGTTTGTAATCTGTATCGCCAAGTCGTTGGCTCTTGTTTTTCTATGCGTTGTGCTGCTTTTTTGATTTCATTTGAAATTGAGTTTAAAACTGAAAAGTTATACATTTTCTCACCCCATTCTTAAATCATTTATCTGTGCTCTAAAATCTTCGTAGTCTGCCTTGCTGATAAGTTCGGCGTGAAAAGCAAAATCAACAAAACCCAACACATAAAGCGTCTTTGTTATTCTCTCTAAGGGTGTGCAAGGTTCTGATTGCTCTATCAGATTTTTAGAGTCTTGAATTAGGCCATCAATAACGGCTAATTGCATGAGGATATACTCGTTTTTTGTCTGTTTTGAGTGTATCAAGAGATAGTAATTGATAAAGTTGTTTTTAGTATACCACTACACTGCTAGGGTATTATATTTTTTCAATCAATTGGTTAAAGGTTTTAAACACTTCATCCATATTTGTCGGTATACCATAATCGGTGGCATCCCATAAATATAACATTTGTCCACTCATGTTTTTTATTCCTAAATTAGCTGATTATTATCAATTGATGGGTTTTGTTCCTCAATCCATCCTATACACTAAGCCTATAAACTCAGATACGCTTTAGCGATGGCCTTAAACTCGGCACTCATTCGCTCGTCATTTGCCACTTGCTGCCAATAATATTGCGCCCATGTACTCACTTCAATCCAAAGAGTTTGGGTTAAGGGTGTCGCTTGACTAAGTTTAATCTCGCGCTCTACCACTTCACCATGAGTCGTAGGGGCAAAACACATCGGCAACATATCGTAAATGGGTGCAAGGCTTAAACTAAAATCTTCGCTCAAAAAAAAGCTTAAATTGCCATTGTGCATATCTTCATTGGCAATCAAACGGCCAAACGCAAATACTTTTAAAATTGTTTGATAGTCTTGCTCATTGATTTTATGCAGTTGAAGTAAGCTCGCGGCTTGCTCATCCCATGCTTTGTTATGGCCAACAAACTCGTTACTCACCGCATCTAAAGACACCATACCTTTACGCCCTAGACAGGGAGTACGGTCAAAACGCACAACCTCTAAAAAAGTACGCCCTCCTGCCTGCACAATCTCACTCTGTGCTGCTGCTACGCCAAAATGCTGCAAGGTCTGGAGTGCTAAATGTTCGGCTATGAGTAAATCTGACCAACGCTGACCATTAGCAGTGGTGATAGGTGGGCTAAATTTAACTAACAATTCAAAAGCTTGCTGTTGCTCAACCACAAAGACACTAAACTTTGGTTGCTCTCCTGCGGCAGAGGAGCGGGTAATATCTTGTCGTACTACTTGTACCGCTTCTTTGGCATATAAAGCCCGTGTTTGTGCCAAACCATCATCGGCAGCAGGTCGCCACACGTCTTGTTGTAAGCGACGTAATGACAAGCGACTTTCATCACCCACAATAAAATGACTCGGTTGCACAAAACCAAACTTGAGCAAAAAAACTAGCACATCGTCATCATGCCAGTCGGGTAAGCGTTCAGGTAGGCCTAATTGTTGATGAATCTGTTTAAACTCACGCCCCAAAAATCCTTGTGGCCGAATATCCCACAAAAACCACGGCAGACTTTCGTATAGCGTATCTGCTTTTGTTAAGCTATCTTGCCAAACAAAACCTTGTGGATAAATAGCCACTAACTGCCCTGCTAAGGCAATCTGTGCTTGCTCATCAATACGGTACACAGGCCAATCTGTACCTAAATCACGAATCGGACGTTTGAGTGCATAGTGTGTGGCGCGGGCTTTACCGATTTTAATAATAGCGGGTTGTTGTTTGAGTAGCCGTGACAAGGTAGGTTGCGAGATATTGAGTTGTTGGGTTAGCTCTTTGGCCGATTGCGGCTGTTTGGCTAATAGTTTGAGCAAAGTTGGCTGCATAATGAATAGATTTTATGAGTTATTTTAAGTCTCTTATATCATATTTACTGCGATTTTTGAGTTTTTTGTGAATAGATTTTTTAAACGTATAATAATTACAAGGATTAGCGTCACAGGGTAAATCGGGAATACAGTCACTCCCTATATCACCTACACAACGACATGAGGCTTCTTGAGCACATTCTTTAGCCTCTTTTTTGAGTTTGTTATAACAAGAACTTTCATTTTGAGGCGGTGGAGGTTGCTCATCGTCATTGATTAGTAAGCTATATGCTGTTTGGCATTGCTTAAACTGCTGTTTTATCAATGGCCAACCTGCTAATAAGCCCTGCTCGGTAATGATGTTTTTGATGATGGCGGAACAAGATAAGGTTTTATGGTAACAGCCATAAGCGCATCTAAAGCCTTTATAGGGTGAGATGTACTTTTGATATACAGTGATGAGGAAGATGAAGAAGTGGCGCATCATTTACAACCTTTTTTAGAAGTAGAATAATTAGCAGCAGAAATACGCTAAAATAACCCATCTCATACATCATACAATAGCTACCACTATGAAAACCGTTGATAAAATTCTCGCTACGATTCAGGAAAGTATTGAAACAGATATTTTTTTGGATGTAGAAACTGATAAAGTTGAGATTAAGGATTTATCCTCTGGTGAAAGCTGGAAAGAGTTATATAAATCAATTTGTGCTTTTTTAAATACCGAAGGTGGAATCGTTATTGTTGGTATTAATGAAAAAGATAAAAAATATCGTTTGACTGGCACAGACCCCGTTGTTAATGAAGCTAAATTAAAAGCCATCTGTACAATTTTTAAAGACTATAAAAGTAAAGAGCTAGATTTAGCTGAGTTTTTTCCACCGATGGAAATTAAAGACTTTCCAACAAATGACATCAGCTCTATTAAACGACATCGAGTCTGCATTATTTATGTAGAAAAACTCCCAGAAGATAAAAAATTCGTCTTTTACGAAGGAATTGCCTATAGACGCAATATTACAGGCGACCACAAGATCAAAAAAGAGGATATTGATGCTCAAGAAGAACGCAAAATAGATATAGCTTATGCCAAAGAGTTGGATATTGTTCAGCAAGCCGAATTAAGCAATTTAGATATAGACAAATTAAATGATTATATTTTACGTTTGAATCGAGATGTAAAAATAGAGAGCCTAAAAGCCGATATTCACTCTGCAGAATCTTTTTTACATAGAAAATTTTTTTGTCGTGATAAAAAACCAACTTTATTAGGAATGTTAGTTTGCGGCAACAACATTTATGATTTTATTGAAAGTCGATGTCAAGTTGATGCCTATGTTGATTCAATTACACAAGTTGCTCAAGATAAACAAATTATTAAAGATAATATCTTTGCACTAATGGAGCGTAGTGTAGGTTTTGTTTATAAAAATATTCAGGTAGGTGTTGCATATAATAAAGGCGGTGCGGAATTACCTGAATATCCAGAAAAATTAATTCGTGAAACCATTAATAATGCCCTTGCTCATCGTGATTATAGTATTAATCGTTTTGTGAATATTATTATCAAACCTAATCAAAGCATAGAAGTTCGTAATCCAGGTAATTTTAGACAGGAACAACGTCTTGTTTATGATGAAAAAATCGAATCCTCTATTATTAGAGTACGCCGTATTATTCCTGTACCCAAAGCTCGCAACCCTAAACTTGCAGATATTTTGAAAACTTTTGACCGTTGGGAAGGACGCGGCACTGGTATGGCATCGCTAACGAATGCTTGTTTAGATAATCAAATTGATGTTCCTTATTATTTATTACACAGCGAAAGTGATATTAGTTTACATATTCCCAAAGGCCAAGTATTAGATGCCGAAATGCTACTTTGGTTAGAAAGTTTTTCAGGGTATTTATTAGATAAATGTGATGGTATTGCTTTAACTGATGAAGAAAAGATTGTGCTTGCTTATTTTTATAAAACAGAAAAACTTAACAAATTAGAACGATATACTGTCTTACTCACTGCGGATAATAATCATTTTTCCGTAATTACTGCTTTAGAAGACAAAGGTTTAATTTTTAGGACAGCCTTAAGCAATACAGAATATCCACTATATCCTGTATATATTGTTGATAGAACTCTAACCAAAGAATCTTTTAGGCAAGAATTACGTCTTATTTTTGGTACAAATTATGATTTATTAAAACCTGAGCATCAGGAAATTTTAGAAGTCATTTATCGTTATCAATACTTTAGTAACTATAAGGCTGCGAATGCCAATCTAGTAGGTGATTTTCTATATCGCAAAAAACATAAGATAATTATTGAAACCAATAAATACGAGAACTATAAAAGAGGCGTGAGAAATACTTTTAATAAACTCAAAGAATCTGGTTTTATTGTAAAGTCCACGACTATTAGATATGGTTTTACACTTAATCACGAATTTAACCAACACTCCTCTTTATTTGATTAAAAGATCAAAAAAGGCAGCCACAAGGGTTGCCTCTACTATTTAAGACTTACGCGGTTATCGCTTCTTTGTTCACATTGCAGCCGTTTTCAACGGCTTTATGTTCACAAAACGCGCTAATTTTGGCAAAATGCGTAAGTCTTGTTTTTAACCCACAAACACTCTAGCATTTCTAAACATACGCATCCACGCGCCATCTTGTTGCCACTCTTTTGGCTGCCAAGAATTTTGCACACCACGGAACACACGCTCAGGATGCGGCATTAAAATAGTGGCACGGCCATCACTACTGGTGACACTGGTAATTGCAAACGGTGAACCATTCGGATTTAAAGGATAGGTTTGTGTTGCCGCACCAGTCGCATCAGCAAAACGAGCGGCCACTAAACCACTGTTATTTAAGGCTTCGACATTGCTATGCAACACACGACCTTCACCATGCGCCACCGCAATTGGCATCACTGAACCTTCCATATCCTTAAAGAATAAAGACGGCGATTTTTCGATTCTGACTAAAGAAGTACGCGCTTCAAAAGACTCGCTGGTGTTACGCACAAAACGTGGCCATAACTCGGCATGAGGAATTAAGTCTTTAAGCTGTGACAACATCTGACAGCCATTACACACGCCTAGGCTAAAAGTTTCTGGACGTTGGAAAAACGCGGTAAATTCATCACGCGCACGGCTATTAAACAACACCGATTTTGCCCAACCGCCACCCGCACCTAACACGTCACCATAAGAGAAACCGCCACAAGCAACCAAACCAACAAAGTCACGCAAACTGACACGACCTGCCAAAATATCGCTCATATGCACATCAACACTGGTAAAACCTGCTTTATCAAAAGCGGCGGCCATTTCGATGTGACCATTAACACCCTGCTCACGCAAAATCGCCACACGCGGACGTACACCCGTGTTAATAAACGGCAAAGCAATGTCTAAATCTTGGTCATAACTTAACTGAGCAATCAACCCTGCTTGGGTGTCATCATCAATTAAAGAAAACTCTTGTGCCGCACAATCGGCGTTGTCACGCATGGCTTGAATACGATAACTGGTTTCAGCCCAATCTTGTTGCCATTGGGCGCGTGTGCCTTGCAAGACTTCTTGACCTTGATAACTAAAACTAATGCCTTGTGTGAGATTAATACCACCCAAGACATGCACGGCATTGGCTAAACTGCTGTTGGCAAACGCAGCTTGTACATCAGCAACATCAGCTTTAGCAACTTGAATCACTGCCCCCAATTCTTCGTTAAATAATACGGCAGCTAATTTTTGCTTGCTGTTTGCTAAAGCAGATAAATCAATATCTAAACCCACACGCGCAGCAAACGCCATTTCTGCTAAAGCGGCGACTAAACCACCATCACTACGGTCATGGTAAGCTAACAATTTACCATCGGCATTGAGTGTTTGAATGCTATTAAAAAAGTCTTTTAACAATTGAGGGCTATCAACATCAGGCGCAACATCACCGATTTGACTATAAGCCTGTGCTAATACCGAACCACCTAAACGATTCTTGCCTTGACCTAAATCAATTAACATTAATACGCTGTCAATATCGGTTTTTAATTCAGGGGTTAAGGTTTGACGAATGTCAGTGACAGGTGCAAAGGCAGTGACAATTAACGACATCGGTGAAGTGACTGCTTTGTTTTGCTCACCATCTTTCCACACGGTACGCATCGACAACGAATCTTTACCGACAGGAATGGCAATATCTAAGGCAGGACACAACTCCATACCAATCGCTTTAACGGCATTAAACAAACTTTGGTCTTCTGTGCCATAACCTGCGGCAGCCATCCAGTTGGCGGATAATTTAATATCACCTAATTGCGCAATTTTAGCCGAGGCAATGTTAGTAATCGCTTCACCAACGGCCATCCGTCCCGAAGCAGCCGCATCAATCAATGCTAAGGGAGTACGCTCACCCATCGCCATCGCTTCGCCTGTATAGGCAAAAAAACCACTGGCGGTGACTGCACAATCGGCGACAGGCACTTGATAACGGCCTACCATTTGCTCTCGCGCCACCAAACCTGTTACCGAGCGGTCGCCAATAGTAATTAAGAACGATTTAGAGCCAACCGTTGGTACTTGTAACACACGTTTAGTGGCTTCGGCTAAATCAATATCGCTACTGTCAAAAGTAGGCTGTTCAATGGTTTGGGTGCTAAATTGACGCGACATTTTAGGAGGCTTGCCTAGCAATACTTGCATCGGCATATCTACCGCGTTATTCGCAAAATGGCTATCTTTAACGGTTAAATGTTGAACTTTTTCGGCTTGACCTAACACCGCAAACGGACAACGCTCACGCGCACAAATCCCTTCAAATTCGGCTAACCGCTCTGGGCGCACAGCCAACACATAACGCTCTTGCGCTTCATTACACCAAATCTCACGCGGACTCATACCACGCTCTAAATTAGGAATGTTGCGTAACTCTAAAGTTGCCCCCAAATCCCACTCATGGACTAATTCGGGCATGGCATTGGACAAACCACCCGCGCCCACATCATGTACCGATACGAGAGGATTGTTATCCCCCATCGCCCAACAGACATCAATCACTTCTTGGCAACGGCGTTCCATTTCGGGGTTATCACGTTGTACCGAGGCAAAATCTAAGTTTTCGGCACTCGCACCACTCGCCATACTAGACGCTGCACCGCCACCCAAACCAATTAACAACGCGGGGCCACCTAAAACGATGAGGCAATCACCTGCTTGAATGGCATTTTTTTGCACATGTTCGGCACGAATATTACCCAAGCCACCTGCAATCATAATCGGTTTGTGATAACCACGAACCTCTACCCCATTAACACCGTTGACAGCCAACTCAAAGCTACGGAAGTAACCACACAAATTAGGACGACCAAACTCATTATTAAAGGCCGCACCGCCTAAAGGCGCATCAATCATAATGTCTAAGGCACTGACAATACGATTTGGTTTGCCGTAAGCTACTTCCCACGGTTGAACAAAGTTAGGAATCTGCAAATTAGACACAGTAAAACCTGTTAAACCTGCTTTGGGTTTACCACCACGACCTGTCGCGCCTTCATCACGAATTTCACCGCCAGAACCTGTTGATGCCCCTGCAAAGGGTGAAATGGCTGTGGGATGATTATGCGTTTCAACCTTCATTAAAATATGCACAGCTTCTTTGCTATAACCATAAGTATTATTGTTAGGATTAGGAAAGAAACGGTCGGCTTGATGGCCAACAATCACCGAAGCATTATCTTTATAGGCCGATAAAATGTGAGTCGGCGCGTTGTTATAGGTGTTTTTAATCATGCCAAACAAAGATTTTTCGGCTTTAACACCATCTATCGTCCAGTCAGCATTAAAAATTTTGTGGCGACAATGCTCTGAGTTAGCTTGGGCAAACATCATCAATTCGACATCGTGCGGATTACGGCCTAGCTGTTTAAAACTATCCACCAAATAATCAATTTCATCCGCAGATAAAGCAAAACCAAACTCTTGGTTAGCTTGCACTAAGGCTTCACGGCCACCACCCAAAATATCAATACTTTGTAAGGGCTTAGGCGTATGTTCTTCAAATAATACTTCCGCTTCTTCAACACTGTACAACACGCTTTGAGTCATACGGTCATGCAATTTTGCGGCAACAGCTTGTCGTTGCTTGTCATTTAATTCTTGGCTAGTTTGCAACCAATGCACAGTGACACGCTCAATACGTTGAACTTTATCTAAACCACTGTTACGCGCAATATCAGTGGCTTTAGATGACCACGGAGAAATCGTGCCAATACGCGGTGCAATCACAAACACCGCATCAAATTCACCCTCGCCAAAACCTTCGGCATTAAAATCTTCGCCATAATGCAGCAGCTCATGCAGTTGCGTATCTTCATGGGCTAACAGTGGTTCACTGACAGCCAACACATGTACAAAGCGACTGGTAAGGCCAACAATACTCGGCTCAATCGCTTGTAAATCGGCTAACAGACGTTGGCTTTTAAAAGAAGATAATGCCTTAGCACCACTGACAATCAACATGACACACTCGCTTATCAAGTCTAAAATACGAAGACATATGATAACCGAATTATGTTGCTAATGGATGGATTAGCCCGCTAAGGCATCGAAAAAGTCTGTTTATCCTCCACAAATATGCTGTTTAAAACTATTATAATCCACGCTATTTTGTTGTAAGCATGATTGATAACAGGCTTCTGTCATGGCCTTTTCATTAAAATTTGGGTTTTGACGCAAATCATTTAAGCCACGGGTAATTATCATATTAGGCTCAAAGATATAATTGGGGTCGCACTCATTACCCATACTTTTACTTTCGGCACACATCAACAACACATCAGTATGCAGCCATTGACAATCTTGTTCAGCGAGTGATGTACGCGCAACTTGTATACCTCCCACTAATAATTGACCCTTGTCAAAGGTGATGGTCTTTTTTAAGCCATTTTGCAACCCTAAATCTATCGTAATAACATCTTCCTTTTGTTCATATTTAATGGTGTTTGTTTGGGAGTAAAACTCCTCATGACTCAGTAGCTGAGGAGTATGGCCTTGTTGTAAAAAAATCACAAAATAGCTTGGGAAAGTGCCAGTTCCACCCTCATCTAAACGACTGATAATTAGCTCTCCTTCACGCAATTGAAACCGCCGCTCTAAATTAATAAATCGTCCCTCTGCAGCTAACAACATTTTTTGGTCTAAATACAAATCTGGACGTTCAAACTCTTCCTTATCAACACGTATCAACGCTAATATCCCCTGTGAGGTTTGCACTCGATTATCAAATTTAGTTAAATCCTCACCTTCGCCAACCAATGGTGTCGCTATTTTTGTAGTCGTTTGCTCGCTGTGTATGGCTTGTATGGGGTTACTCTTTGGTTTAGAAATAAAAAACACTGTACCTATGACCACCATACTCCCCATCAGCACAATACAGATAATAATTTTTTTAGGATGATATCGTTGGCGTAATATGACAAATGCGGCTACACTCACCATCATCAGTGTACCCATTATTAGCCAAATCCATGTTTTAGGCATTGCATGAGGGTCTATGGTTGCCCATAATAAAAAAGGCTCTTCTTCATCTAGGGGAATGCTAAGCTCGGTCACTCCCCACAGATTAATATGCTGATTCGATTCAATAATGTTGCCCTCTAAGCGCAAGGTATAGCTTTTATTTTTGGCCATTTGACGAAACATCGCTTTATCATTACTCATACCTAAGCTGACTTTAATCAATCCATCATTCTCGCTTATCATCAGTTTTTCTTTGGCAGGTAAATACTCTAGGCTGTTTGTCAATGCCCTTAAAGAGTTTGTATGCCACTGAGCCCGAATATGTTTACTTTTACCATCTGAACTGTCTTGCTCAATCACTTTTAACTGACTAACACCCTCTATTTTGGATATTTTTTGCTCAATATCTTTAAGCCAAGAGCTTTGTTTTTGATGATTGTTGGCTTTTTTATCATCAAACATAGTGGCCATAGCTCCCATTTCATTCATGCTTTGATAAGCATCTTTATCAATACTAATGTCAACCAACACGTCACTATCCGTTGCACTACGAATTTTGATGGTTTGCTGGCCTTCAAAACACGCTGTTAATAAAAAAACACTCAGTAAACAACAACATTTAAGCAGTATATTCATTATCAATCTCCTTATCTTTTACTCTTTTTAGGACAGGCATAATAAATAGCCGTTCCACCTTGATTAACCACTTGCAACTGTTTTTTATTATTGAGACTTAACATCACGGTGTCTTTATAGTCGCCCATTTCGTTGCCACACAATAAATTAACAACGATAGCTTTGTTATTTGTAGCCGTCACCTTTTTGACTGAGCAACTAAATTCATAACCTTGGTATTCTTTAGCATTGATGTTTAATGAATCCATCGCATCGGCACAGGTTTGCGCTTGAGGTGGCTCATCACTTTGCAGCCATTGACCATGATAATTTTTTGGAATAGCAGAGGCGGAGGCGATGACTGGCATGGCCAAGATGACCAGAGATAATAAAGATAATTTCATGAGATACTTCCTTTGGTTAATAATGCTTACCCAAAGGAAGATACAAGAGCAGATAGACAGGTTATGTCGTTTAAAAACCAACTACGCGATATTTAATGCGGCTATTTGTGCTTTTAAACCTGTAATCACTGTTAAATCAGTTTGTAGTTGTTGCACATTTTGATGAGCTTTTGCTTTTTCTTGCATTAATGGCTGCTGCATCCCTTGTTCAATATGTGCCATAGATTCTGATAATTGTGCCAATAATTGTTGTTGCAAGCTGTCTTTTAACTCAACTGCTTTTTGATTGACCAATAAGGCTCGCTCATTGACTTTTTTTTCTGCCTGGCTGTTGCCCCATACTTCAAACAACACCTGAAAAGCTGCGGTAATATAAGGCATGGCTTTGCTGAGTGTGGCTGCCCATTGCCCTAATGCTCTAAGCCCTGTATTGCTTAATATAGGCAAGCCTAAATCTTTACCTGCCACTAATGCCGTTTTAATTTGTTGAGATGTTAATTTCTTGGCCAGCCCAGACACTGAACCAATCATCTGTAAAGATGTTTCATTTGCTGTTGGCAAATTTAAATCATGGTTTGCTTGCACAATAAATTGACATTTTTTGTCAATACTGCTAGCCAATGTTGCTAATAAATCAATGGTTTGTGACTCAATGGTCGCTACAGAACGCTGTACTAGCTGATTAACTTGTGGCTCTAATGAATTGGCATTTGTGGAGTTCAGTAAAAGGCTTTTTAAGGCCATTTCAAAACCTAACATTTCTGAGCGAATCACTTGCTCTGCCCGACTATTGGCACGTTGAATGGCACTTTGAATATGGCTACTCATGGTACTAATACCATTGGTATCTTGTTGGCTAATCTCTTGCAAAATCGCTTGTTCAATGTGTATCAAACTTTCTAAACTTAATGTGGAGAGATTCCCTAAACTTTCTTTTAAGCCCACTTGCTGCATGACTTCGGCAATCCGTGCTTCCAATTTATCAATACGGCTACTGGCTAACAATTTTTGTTTGTTTTCTAAGCGAGCTTTTAAGGCCGATTTTGCATTCACCGAAAACACATCAATTTGGCGCATTTGTGCGGACAAACCCATTTTTGTACACACATCGGCTAAATGGTGACCTATTTTAGCCAAAATTTGTATTTCCACACTTTCTGTTAATACGGTTTTGGTATTTAGCACCAAAATCACAGGTTTATTGGCACGCAAAATACGCTCTAAATGGGTATAAATATAACGTTCATCAAATGCCCCATCAGAACTTACCACAAACAACACCACTTCTGTTTGCTTCAAATGGGCTTCGGTAATATTTTGATGTTGAATTGGCGCATCTATACCAGGCGTATCAAACAAACGAATCCCCTGCCAATGATACTCTGTGACCGTATCTGTTTCTGGGCGGTCTGATACTTTTGCTTTTTCTTGCCCAATTAAGGCATTGATTAGCGTGCTTTTGCCCGCATTATAAATGCCATAAACCATGATTGTTGGTTTTAAATTTTGCAACTTTTGTTCAATTTGTTGTGTCGATTGCCGAATAGAGTCCGCGCTCATTCGGTTTTTGCCATATTGTTTAATGGCAGTGGCGACTTGCTGAAATAAGGGTTGATAACTTTGCATGATTAACGACCTCCTACAGAGGGATATTGCAAAGCAATTAAATCTTTTTGCAGCAAACTCATTTGTTTAAGCAAATTTTTGGCTAAAGCCTCTACAGGTAAAAAATAGCCTTGATGTACTTGTTGTAGAGCTGATTGAATCATTTTATTAACTTCCTGCTCTATATCTTTTAATAAGGCCGAAATAACTTCTTCCCGATTATCACCTAAAATAATGGTTTTTCTTTTTCGTTCATTAAACGCCCCACCTGCTGCTGCTCCTACTACCCCACCAATCACTGCGCCAACTGGGCCTAAAAATGCACCTGCCAATGCCCCCAAAGCTGCGCCTTTGCCACTATGACTGACGGTATAAGATAATGACTCGGTTTTATCGGCAAGGTTAATAGCTTGGTTTAACTGTAGCCTTAAAGGTAAATTATCGTTAAACTTTTGAATATGTTGGCTAATTTCTGTCATTAGATGCTTTTTGACTAGCTCAGGAAAAACCGATTCTAATTCATTTTTGATAGCAGCCGTGTTTTTTGCGGCTGCATGTTTATCCACAATGTTACTGACAATGCCTCGCAGCTCCGTTTCGATAGCCTCCCAAACAGTCTGTTGAGCAGCTAATAACTGTTGCCCCTCGCTATAAGCTCTTTTTTCTAATTGCTCAAATAAATGCTTAATTTGCTGCAACGAGGGTGCATCGGTTTGCTGACTTTGCAAGGTCTGTGTCAACAAACTATTAAAACGCAAACGCGGTGTTTCTTGTTTCAAGGCTTTAGCATGTTTTAAAGCTTGACTATTAAGAAGCTGATAAAATACATCTAAATTTGATGCTTGCCAATCGCCATTTTTTGCCAATAACACCGACATAGAAATCACATCGCCAATTCGGCTAGCCTCTTGTTTTAAATATTCTTTTAGTTGTTGTTTGACCCATTGTTCTTGTTCAGCACGCACTTGTGGTGATTTAGCTTTTAACACTGCAACTAGCTCACCATCAACCTCGTCTTCTTCACTTACGTCCGATTTGGTTAATAAAACACAGACCTTTTTGGCGCGTAAAGTAATTAAATCGGTAATTTCTTGTGCATCTGTACTCCGTCCTGGACTATCAGAACTGGTGACATATAAAACAATATCGGCAGCATCAATATAATCTTGGGCAAGTTTGCCATTAACAGGGGTCATCGAATGCAAACCCGGCGTATCAATCCACGACAAAGCAGGCAATCTAAAACCTTGAATACTACTGGTTGCTTCGGTTTCTTTGGTTTCAAAACCTTCTACCGCTTTTAACTCTTCTAATTCCGCCTGATGACGTGCTTTTCCTGCTTCATCATAACGAAAGAATTGTGCTTTTAGTTTGCTCGCTGGGTGCATGGCCACTAAATTACCTAAAGAGCTTTTACCCGCATTCACTTTGCCATAGACAAATACTAACAATGAATCGTTAAACTCATCACGAAATTTGGTGTTAAACATATGCTGTTGCGTAGCTTGTTCAAACCCTGCAATGGCACTTTTGGCACTGGCTAAATTTGCCAGCAATAACTCTGCCAATGGCAATTTATTATCAATGCGTTGTTGATGAATATCATTCGCCAATTTTGCAATTAATGCCTGCATTTTATCCATACGCTGCTTGGCTTCATCGCCAATACTGGCAAACTCTTGTTGTAATTTTGCCAGTTCTTGATAAAAAAATGCTGCTTGATTCACGATTCACTTCCTGATTGTAAAGTTTTTATATATTGATGTGCGGCTAAGCTGTGCTTTTTTAATTTTGTTAATTCCGCAAGTTGTTTGTCTATTTCTGCGATCTGTTGACTCATTTGTTCGCCATGACTGCCTGCAAAAATTTTTTCTTGCGTCAAGGCATACAACGAACTGCCTTGTTTTTTTTCAATAGCCGCTTTTATCGCTGTAAATTCATAATAAGGTGGGTTATAGGTAGTATTACCTAATTTATGCGCTAATTTGTTACATTCAGCATTGCAAAATTGAACCATTTCTTGGCTGAGTTGTTTCTTTTGTTGTTTGGCCGCCTCTTTGCGGCGTTTTTCTTCACGCTCTGCAGAGTCGTCATAACTTGATGAAGAATCATCACTAGAACCCGAACTTAATAAAGCGGCTGCACCAATAGCAATAGGAATGAGCCAAAACATATGCGATTACTCCTGATAATTACTGGGTTGATTAAATTGAACTGCCCCTAAGTATTGCTCTAAATATTGAATTAACCATGCAGGAAAGGTATTGTGTAACAGTAAAATAGCCGATTGATGTGTTTGCAGCCACACAAGCAATGCGTTTGGTGGTGATTGCATTTTTTGGATTAACACAAACATCACATAGGCATCATCTAATATGCCAATAATGCCTGCTTCTGCATCAGGAATAGCATCAAAAGGCATAATAAAATAATTAAGCGCGGCTGAGGCTAAGGCTCGGTCTTCTAGTAATTCTTCATTATCCATAATCATTTGACGCAATAAATGAGCAACGTCTGGCAAACTCAATACCAATGGTTGTAATTGTGTGACTACTGCTGCCTCTGCATCTGCCAAATAATGTGATAATGCCTTTGGCATGGGTGGGGTTTGTAGTAACTCTTGTAAATTGGACGCATAAGCCTCTATCGCAACGGCTAAAATATCTATCATAAAGTAACTCCTTCATAAATAACGAGATGTGATTTATTCACTCGCTATCAATTGTTTGTGTAACATAGTTATTTCATTCAACAAAATAGCGATATGCTCCAACTCGTGAGTCATCTTATTTTGTTGTATTTGCAAAATGGGTAGTGTTTTTTGTTCAAATTGTTGGCATAAATGCTGAGTAAAAGGCTTTAAACTGGCTGTCTCACCTGACTTATACATCAAACACTCCCAACGGTCTTCGGCTGTGTAATCCTCAAAAAAAAGAGGACTTACAGAATCCGTGTCACCATTATGTAAATACTGTCGCCACCGCTCTTTTCGTTCAGCCACATCATCAAAATTGAATTTGTTAAATGATGACACTCCCTGTGATGGCCATAATTTTGCTATTTCTTTGTTTAAATATTTTTCTAATTCATCACGCATTGCTTTGCGTGTTGTTTCTTTTGCAGCGTTTTCTGCATAACGCCGCCTCAACCTTTTTTGTAACTCTTCATCATCCAAACGCCCAAACCACCCCATATCGCCCCCTAAATCTCATTATAACGTGTTAGCATTTGTTCAATTTCTTTGGCAATTTTGTCTAGGCCTTCATTTAATACTGCTTTTTGTTGGCTTAGCTGTGTCGCAACTTCTTGTCGTTTGTTTTGCAAAACAGCCATAGACTCTTGAATATCTAACTCAATTGCTTGTGTTAAGCTCTTTAAACGTGCCATACGTTGTTGGCTAATATCGGCACTCAAAGCGTTTGCTTGATGATGCAAACAAGCCACTAATGACGGCACACCACTACGCTCTATTAAAATATGTTTATTTTCATTCAACCCTTTACGATACCTCATAGAGCTAATACTTTTTATCAGTGGTGATGCACCAAAAATCTGTGTTACTTGTTTGTTTATTTGGCTAATAATAGCGGCTGATTGAGCTTCAACATCAGCCAAATGGGTCATCACAAAAACAGTACGCTTAATAAAATCGGTATTATTGCCCCAATGCTTGGAAACTTCTTGCAAAAATACCACTTCACTTTTATCAAGCTCTCCGCTTTTTAAATTATGAATAAATAAGACAATATCGGCTGTTTTTAAGGCTTTGATTGCCTCTTGGGTTTCCGCGCCTATATGGTCAATACCAGGTGTATCAATATAAATAAAATCACCATGTTGATGCTCTTGACTGGTAATGGTTGTTCTGACTGTGCCTGTTTTAAAACGCTCCTCACCTACAGCATCAACCAAACAGTTATACAAAGTACTTTTACCTGCTTTTAACAAGCCTGTATTAACAACTCTAAAACCCTGTTGTTGGCTAGTTAATAATAAATCGTCTAAATCAACTAACAACTGTGGCTTCTGTAGCGTGCGTTTTAATTGCTCTTGTACTTTTGCCGAATATATCTCTTTAGGCAACATAGTCGGCAGTGTTAATACAGGAATAGGTTCAGCTTTGGCGGGTGCAATCACGGGCGCATCTGGCAATTCATATTTGCGTTTAAAATCGTCAAAAACTTTGATGACAGGTTGTGAAGAATTATACTTATTCTGAAAAGTGTCACTGATGTTTTGTGCTTGGCTATTTGTGGATGCTTGCTCCGCTACACCTCGTAAATTAGCCAATAAACGAGCTTTTTCTGCATTGGACATAATAACTTCCTTAATAAATGGGTTAATAAGTGCTTGTAAACTCTTTTAGACTTTGTTGTAAAGCCTCGCGTAAGCTATCTGGGCTTAATATTTTGATATGGGGAATCCAATAACGGACAATCGGTAAAATCTGTAGTTCATGACTAATATGGCTAGAGACAATTAAACTCCCATCGGCCAATTCTTTAACAATTTGTTGGGCAGGGATTAAGGGACGGCGTTTAAAATGTGCGGCCACTTGTTTGTTTACCGTTAAAATCACTTCTTGTTTTTTAACGCCAAACCAAATACTTTCTTCTTGATTGACTTGTGTTAATAATGTCTGATTTGGCGTAAAAATATCTTGTGTATGCAAATTTTGCAGCAGTGCTAATTTATAGGCTTTTAATAGCCCTTGATGGCCTGCCGCCAAATACCAACAACCACGATGATGAATTAATTTGTATGGCTCAACATGATGCTCTGTGCCTTTATACAAAAATTTAACTGTTTGATGTTGTAAAATGGCTGTTTGCAACAATTGGAATACAGGTTTAAGTTCACTGACATCTTCATGGTATTGACCTTTTATGTCATAAGCTTGGCTAATGGTGGTGTCTAAAATAGCACGAATAAAGTCGGTATCTAATTTAGGAAACAAACCTGATACCCCTGCTAAGGTGGCAAAATTTTTAATATCTTTTAAGTTAAGTTTACCCAAATAAAAGCTTTCTAAACGGTATAAACCCTGCTCCTGTTTAAGGGGTAATACCCCTAAACGCTCATTAAGATCACGCTGAATGGAGCGCACACTCACTTTATAGTTTTGTGCTAATTGTTGGGGGTTCAGTGTTTCGCCATTGTTAAGCCTGAGGAGCATATCCGCTAGGCGAAAACTAAGGGTATCATGTGCTTTTTTATCCATATTATTCTCATCAAACGAAGGCTACCTTGCACACCTGATGCTATCACAGGTTTTTAAGGGGTTAAAATAATTTCTCAAAGAAAGTTTACGCGGTTATAACGACAGGTTATGTCGGAAATCCACAATAAAAAGACTTTTTTTAACAAGCTTGATGCACAGTAAAAAGATAAATTAAACAAAATTTATGTCTAACAATTTTACAAATTAACTAAGTTACTGCTCGTTTTTTGTTAAAGTTGCCGCTAAATTAGCGTTTCAGATTATTTTTCAATCAACAGTTGGAAGGTGTAATACATGACAGGCAAACTGGCCTTGCCCGCCAAAACTGCGGTACTCAAAAAACTTTTTAAAAGCCCCCTTTGGTTACAACAATGGCGTTTAATCGCAGTATTGTTGTTAAGTGCTTTTATGCTGCACCCCTCTGCCAAAGCTGAATTTGAATCCGTCTTTGAGCGTGGCACTTTGCATGTGATTGGTGTCGCGGGGCCGACCACTTTTTTGCCGCATGGTGCAGAAGGAATGCGCGGTTTGCAATATGAACTGTTGCGAAAATTTGCCGAAGAACTCAATCTTAAGTTAGAAATTACCCAAGCCGCCAATGCCGAGTCGGTGATTCGAGCGTTACGCTCAGGTAAAGCCGATATTGGCATTACAGGTTTGGCCAACCATGACCCACGTTTAACCGCTTTTGCTAACAGTCAACCCTATCAAGAATTAAGCCAACAACTGATAAAACATCATCAACAAAATACCTCAGTGCTTGAGGCGCGTATTGCCGTGAATGCTCACAGTGCCGAAGCGCAAACCTTTGAAAACTTAGCGTTAGACAATAATTTAGTACAAATCCGCCATGCCTCACCTGATGAATTATTAACCGAAGTGAATACAGGCGAAGTTGACTATGTAGTGATGAATGAGGCCGAATTTGCAGCACGGCGCGCAGCTTTTCCTCATTTAAAAAGCAAAACCACGCTCAATACAGTACAACTGTCATGGACTATTCGACCTGAAAATAAGCAGCTTTTAGACTTTGCCAATCATTTTTTACAGTCTAGTCAACAAGATGGCACATTGACGCGTTTAACCGCTTTTTATGGTCAAGGCGAAACCTTTAATCCAATCGGTGTTAAAACCTTTCAACGTGATATGCAGCAACGCTTGCCACTGTATCAAGAGCAATTTAAAAGCCACGCCGACAAATATGCAATGGATTGGCGTTTACTGGCCGCTATTGGTTATCAAGAATCTAAATGGGATGCTGATGCCGTTTCGCCAACGGGTGTGACGGGTTTAATGATGCTCACTAAAGGCACAGCCAAAGACATGGGTATTGAAAACCGTGACAATCCTTATCAAAGTATTCAAGCTGGTGCGCGTTATTATCAATTGATGACTGAAAAGTTGCCTGATACGGTGCGTGAGCCTGATAGAACTTGGATGGCATTGGCGGCCTATAATATGGGTTATGGTCATGTGCTTAAAGCGCGAAAAATCACTCAAAAAATGGGTGATGACCCTAATAAATGGTTAGATGTGAGCCGTCATTTACGCCAATTACCGCGCTCTGGCCAAGCCTTAGTATATGTACAAGAAGTACGCCGTTACTACGATGCGTTATTGTTGACCACAAAAGAGAATTGGGTGGCCAGTGTGGATAAAAAACGCTGGATTGTGCAATAGAGCGTATTTATTCTGCGGCTCTTTTTGCCTCTCTCCTCGCCCTAAAAAAATCTGATAACATCTTGCTGGCTTCATCAGCCAGCAAGCCGCCTTCAACACTAAACACATGATTATAATAACCTGTTTCTAGTTGTTTTCTGGCACTGACCAATGAACCCGATTTGGGTTCTGTTGCCGCAAACACCACCCGCCCCACTCGCGCATGAATTAACGCCCCTACACACATGGTACAAGGCTCTAAAGTCACATATAAAGTGGTATTTTCGAGGCGATAATTTTGCAGATAATGTGCCGCTTGACGTATAGCCACTACTTCGGCATGGGCAGTGGGGTCATGGCTTAAAATCGGCTGATTATAACCTTCACCAATAACTTGCTCATTGAATACCAACACAGCCCCCACAGGCACTTCGCCTAAAGCACCGCCCTGTTGTGCCAAAGTCAATGCTCGGTGCATAAACTGCAAGTCTTGAGCAGAAAAAAGCTTATCGGGAGTCAACATAAATTTCTATTAATGGCTTATTCACACCCGAACGCACATACAAACGTAAGTTATTAAAGGTGTGCATGGTTTGCTCTAACAAACGATTAAAATGGGCTTGTTCAGCCTGTGGGTTTTCGACTCGATAACCGTTGATATAACTCACTTCTACTTGCATCAAACCATATTCCCCCATCAACGGTATTTTTGCCCATTGCTCTAAGGCATTAAGCGCGTCTTTTTGGCGTAATGCCTCCAAAACGCTGGTCAGTGTTGCAGGCCAAACAGGTAAACTATGGCGCACAAAAAACAACACTAATTCAAATAAAGCGGCTTCAGTATTGGCAATTTTGGCAGAGAGGGACATGGTTGCCTCGCTAAGTAAAAAGGCTTGCAAGTGCAAGCCCCTGTTTCGTTAGGATTAAAGGTCTATTCCCATTCAATCGTTGCAGGTGGTTTAGATGACACATCATATACCACACGCGATACACCCGAAATCTCGTTAATGATTCGGTTAGACACCTTTTCAATTAAGTCATAAGGCAAATGCGCCCAACGTGCAGTCATAAAGTCGATGGTTTCTACGGCGCGCAAGGCAATGACCCACGCATAACGCCGACCGTCACCCACGACTCCTACCGATTTTACAGGTAAAAATACCGCAAACGACTGGCTAGTACGATGATACCATCCTGCTTTATGCAACTCTTCTAAAAAAATGGCATCCGCTTCACGCAACACATCTGCGTATTCTTTTTTGACTTCACCTAAAATCCGCACGCCTAAACCCGGACCGGGGAAAGGATGACGATACACCATGTCATACGGCAAACCCAACGCCAAGCCAATTTTACGCACTTCATCTTTAAACAATTCGCGTAATGGTTCAAGCAAGGAGAGTTTCATGTTTTCAGGCAAGCCACCAACATTATGGTGAGATTTAATCACATGGGCTTTGCCTGTTTTGCTGGCCGCAGATTCAATCACATCAGGATAAATTGTGCCTTGTGCTAACCATTTAACATTAGTGATTTTAGACGACTCACTATCAAACACTTCAATAAAGACACGGCCAATAATTTTACGTTTTTGCTCAGGATCACTCACCCCATGTAGTTGACTTAAAAACTGCTGTTCGGCATCAACACGAATCACTTTAACGCCCATGTTTTTGGCAAACATCTCCATGACCATGTCGCCTTCATTTTTGCGTAACAAACCGTTATCTACAAAAACACAAGTCAATTGTTTGCCAATAGCACGATGCAACAAAGCCGCAACCACTGAAGAATCAACACCACCCGACAAACCTAACAAAACGTGGTCTGTACCTACTTGCTCACGAATACGATGAATACTGTCTTCGACAATTTGTGCAGGTGTCCATAAATCATCACAAGCGCAAATATCACGCACAAAACGGCGTAATAATGCTTCAC
>Ga0247722_10000368_pt1 | contig 28535 bp, 28 predicted proteins | sample MSEWelMarce3H_FC_FD_189094 | JGI IMG/M metagenome (GOLD analysis project Ga0247722, IMG submission 189094) | Subsurface sediment microbial communities from gas well in West Virginia, United States - MSEEL Well Study Marcellus 3H_FC | ecosystem: Environmental > Terrestrial > Deep subsurface >... | reverse complement strand
ACAGGAGTAGGAACAGATCTTACAGGAAACAATGTTACAGGAGTAGGAACAGGAACAGATTCTACACAACCAGTAACAAATAATGTAACTGAACCAACAAACATTACAATAACCATAGACAAATCCACTTTAGTATCATTATCTCAAAATCTGAACGCAAATTTATTGATTACTATATCTGCTTATAAAAATGTACTAAGTAAACTGACTGAAATCGTTACCAATCCAGATAAACAACAACAAATAAATGAAAATATTGAAATGTTAAATGGAATAGAAAAGTCGGTTACAGAATTGTTAGGAAAGGTTCAAGAAAATTTAGAAATCCCATCCGATAAATTAATCGAACCTTCTAAGCTTCTTGAAAAAGGAAATAATTCATTTATTAATACTGCGTTACAGATAGATGCCGCAACAATATTATCATTCTTAGGAACTGCTGTAGCAATGGCCGGCGGAAAAAAAACTAAAGGAAGACGCAAAACGGTTCATAAAAAAACAAAACGACATAAAAATTTAAAAAAAGAGTAAATATAATAATTTTTAAGAAAATAGATAAATTATTATATGTTTATAATATAAAATGAAACAGATAAACAGTGGTGGAAAAATATATACCGGTGGAAAAATATATACCGGTGGAAAAATAATAAATTCCGGTGGGTTTGGGTGTATTTTTAAACCAGCATTAAAATGTGAGAATGATACAGGTAGACTTGATAATCACATTACAAAATTAATGACAAATAAACATGTACAAGACGAATATGACTTAATTCAAAAAATTAAAAAGGATTTACAACATATACCAAATTATCAAAACTATTTTTTTGTTGATGGATTTACCATGTGTAAACCAGATAAACTAACAAAGGATGATTTATACAAATATAACAATAAATGTAAACCATTAAAAAAAAAGGGAATAACATCAAAAACTATAAATAACTCCTTGGATGAAATATCTGCGTTAAATATGCCTTATGGTGGTATAAATATTGAAAAATTTATTACAGATAATTTTGTTAGTTCACAACTAATACATCTAAATAATTCTCTTATTGGATTACTAATAAATGGTATTATACCTATGAACAAATCAAATATATTTCATTGTGATATAAAGCCAGGGAATGTATTGGTTAAACCAAACGAGACATCCCTTATACCTCAGTTAATAGATTGGGGGCTATCGGTTAAGGTTATAAATGAAAGAGTAATACCCAAAAAATTATACAGAAGGCCACTACAGTATAATGTTCCCTTTTCATCTATTCTTTTTAACCATGAATTTATAAATAGGTACAATAGTTTTTTGAAGGTAAATGGAGAACCAGATGATTATCAAATTAGAGAATTTATAGCTAACTATATATTTATTTGGATGGAAATTAGAGGTCCTGGACATATAGGAGCAATAAATGAAATAATAGAAACACTAACTGTTAGAGAACTATCAGATATTAAAAATACAGACACAAAACACAATATTGTTAAATATAGTTTTACATATAATTACATAATCGAATACTTATGTAAAATTTTAAGGAAGTACACTCAAAATGGAAAATTGGATTTATCGACTTATTTCTACACAGTATTTTTAAAGAATATTGATATTTGGGGTTTTATTACACTTTATATATTCATGTTGGAATACTTATGTAATAATGTTAAAGAACTAAACATATACCAAAAGCAATTTATAGATAAAATAAAGGATATAACAATTCACTTTTTATATGAAACACCAACGGAACCAATAAATACAACTAAACTGATTAATGAACTAACAAGTTTAAACACAATAATAAAACATTTTAATGTAGTGTTAGAAAAAACCAAAACTAAAACTAAAAGACGAATTATCAAAAAGGGTACAAAAAAATTAAGAAAGGGACAAAAAAATTAAGAAAGGTACAAAAAAATTAAGAAGGTTACAAAAAAATTAAGAAGGTTACAAAAAATTAAAAAGGGAAGTAATATAATTTTAGCAAAATATAAATACACATTGGATGTAATAATTAATATTAATTATATATATGAGGTTTGAAATAGTAATACTTTTAATTACTGCGTTTCTAATATATAATGCTTATCATGATGGAAAATACAGTAAAATATTACTATCATATAAAAAATATTACAAAATGGCATTTATCGGTTTTGCCGCATTATGTTTTTATATAATGGTAAAACGAAATCCTAATCAAACCAAAAATTTGTTATTATATACTAACAATGTTATTAAATACATGCCTATTGATAAATCGTCAATGGATATGATTACACCTATTTTTGATTTATCGACAAAAGGCAATACATTTATGAACGATTTAAATTCAAATTTAAACCCGAATCATGAATATAATCCTGTTCTAATGGCACAACAACAGCGCAATGTTTTATCTGGACCTAAACCAGTTAAACGCTCTGTTAGCGAGACAAAGAAAAAATATGTAGCATCAATGCAAGACTGGAAATGTGGGCAATGTCATAAGAAGTTATCGCATACTTTTGAAGTTGACCACAAAATCAGGCTCGAACATGGAGGCGGTAATGATGTTACAAATTTGGTTGCTCTTTGTAGAGAATGTCATGGAGAAAAAACCGCTATGGAGAATATGTAAAATTAAATATTATATAATAATAATATGAACAATATAAATTCAAATTTAAAACAAACGATTGATTTAGACAAACAATTAAGTTCATATAACATTTTAATACAATCATTATTTGTTTTAATTTTTTTAGTTATTATTTTGTTAGTAGTAAATCCAAATGGATTTAATAAAGCATTTGGTTATGAACTGTTTATTACTGGACCGATTTTACTATTATTAACATTTTTAATAAAGGAAATGTTTTTATTTAAAAATACACCTGATAAATCATGGTTATCTTCTTTTTCACAATCTAAAGAAAAATGGTTTTTACCGATGATTATATTGGGTATAGTGATAATTGGGCTAGGCGGTTTTTTTTCAATGTTAGCAGTCGCTGGTGTGTTCGACTCTAATCCTCCAGAAAATAATACAGCAATGATTTTAAACCTTTGTATAATTGCATTTGTTTTATTTGTTTTTATAACAATTTATAGAAACAGTAAACAAAAGGATGACGCTATATTATCTAGCTTACCAAAAACAATTCAGGATTTATTTGCTTTAAGAACTAAATATACATTGGCGTTTGTCGTATTTTGTTTAGTAGTAAGTATACTGTATTTTGTGAACCCTTGGGGGATAATGACAAATTATGGTGGACCTGCTATATTTTTTACATTATTTATTGGAATAATCTTTATGACACTTATTACTGTATATCAATATTACATTGATAATCCTTCAAAACAACAGTCCGATACACCTACGTTTCTGTCATTTATTTTAAAAAGTGTATATATATTTGGTTCATTAGGATTATCAGGAATATTAATCTATAGTGCCTTAAATTTTATGGGTGTTTTTGACCAAGATGCTTCAAAACCTGAATCTTGGGGTCACATTATATTCAATTTATTGTTATTTTGTGGGATGTTGGGAATAATATACAAATTAGCAAATGCTGGCGGATATTTAGATAAAAATCCGTTTTATAGGTTAGTTGTAAATTCTATATTTTATATTCCTTGTTTGTTAGTTACATTGACAAATTATATTGGTGAATTTATTGGTATTTATAAGAAGAGTAGTACATCTAGTTCATTTGTTCCTCCAACACCATTTGAAACGAAAATGTTATTATTAAGCTTATTATTGCTTGGCGGTTATTTTATTTGGGGGTTTTTAGCAAAACCATATTTAACTAGTAAATATTTAAAACAGGGAGGAACACAATTAGTTAATCAACCCATAAAAACAAATAAGTTAACAAATATAGCATCATATCAGACACTAAACGGTGAAGATAAAAAGGCATATAAATATGCCATATCGTTTTGGGTTTATTTAGATTCTTTTTCTCCTAGTACAAGTGCCAGTTATATGAAGGTTGTTCCGTTGTTATCATACGGAGAAAACCCTATTATAAAATATGATTCAACAAAAAATACGTTATATATAACCGTTAAACAACAGACAGACGATAAAGATCAAGATTTAAAAGAAGAACAAAAGGATCTTGATTTTAAACCTGAAACCATAAAAGGATGGAAAAACAAAAAAAATGATATAGAAGATGTTAAATCCATGTCGTTTGAAAACGAATTGGACTCAGACGGTCATCGAATAATTTATAAACAACCGGACGTATTATTGCAAAAATGGAACCATATTGTTTTAAATTACAACGGGGGTACTTTAGATGTATTTTATAACGGAAAATTGGTTAAATCATCGATTGAAGTTGTTCCATACATAACATACGATATGTTAACGATCGGTTCTGAAAATGGCATTTATGGAAGTATAGCTAATCTATTATATTTTAAAAACCCATTAGATGTTTTAACCATACATACATTATATTCAACTCTTAAAAATACAAATCCGCCATCGATAAACGAAAATAATAATCAGTTAATACCTCTGTCTAACGACAACTAGCAATATTTAAGAAACTTTGAGAAAATTTCTAAATGTATATTATAATGGAAGTTAAAAGTATATTAATATTCGTAATTATTGTTGTTTTATTGGTTGTAGTTATTCGTTACATAATGTCTGATGTGAGCACCTTATCCGGGTTATCATCGGCTCAAAATATGCAACAAATCCAACCGGCTGATCTATCTCCTTCTGGTTCCGGAAGTACCAGTAATTTTACATATTCTATATGGTTTTATGTTGATGACTGGAATTATCGTTATGGTGAACCCAAAGTTATTTTTGGACGTATGACTACCGGATCTGGACAGAATGAACCTTGTCCTTCAGTTGTTCTTGGTCCTGTCCAAAATAACGTAATTGTTTCTTTAGCAGTTTATCCTGGTTTAGATGAACAACCTACAGATGGTAACAATTTTATTGTTCATAATTGTTCTATCGCAAATGTTCCAATTCAAAGATGGTGTAATTTAACTGTTAGCGCATATGGACGCACATTAGATTTATATTTAGACGGTAAACTAGTTCGTACATGTGTTTTGCCTGGGGTTGCTAAGATTGACGCAAATGCCCCTGTATATATTACTCCTATGGGTGGATTTTCTGGATGGACTGCTAATTTCAAATACTGGCCTGATTCTTGCGATCCTCAAAAAGCATGGAATATTTATAAAGAAGGTTATGGAGGCAGTTTATTAGGTAATTTATTCGGTAAATATACCATCAAGGTTTCATTAATGGAAGGTGATACTGTTGATTCTAGTTTAACGATTTAGTACTATATTTTTATGAATATGTTAAAGTATAGTAAAAAGTATCCGATTTTATTTTTTTAAAGTATAATATATATATAATATGGACTATTCTTCTAATAATTCTGGTTCCGGATCTGGTTCAGCATTTAATCAATTTAACTCCAATAAATATCTTAGCCCAAATCTAGAGTTTCTTGAGTCTAATAGTATAGTAGCAAAGATTGCCTTTTTACTTCTAGTCTGTTTTGCCTTTATTATTTTACTCCGTATAGGTATTTCACTTTTAGGATATTTTTTCTCTCCATCAGGAACTCCTAAACTTATTGATGGCATGGTAGATGCTAAACAACAAATTATTATTCCTCAAGAACCATCTTCACAAGGGGCTATTACTATTACACGATCTGTTAATGCGACTGACGGAATTGAGTTTACTTGGTCGGTATGGATTTATATTGATGATTTAACATATAATTCAGGAAAATATAAGTGTGTTTTTTATAAAGGCAATGATTATGCCTCAAATCCTAATACAAATGAAGAACAACAGGGACTAAATTTTCCTAATAATGCTCCTGGAATGTATATTGCCCCAAATACAAATAATTTAGTTGTATTCATGAACACGTTTAATGTTATAAATGAAGAAATAACGATTCCCGATATTCCTCTTAATAAATGGGTTAATGTTATTATTAGATGTCAAAATAATACACTTGATGTTTACATTAATGGGACTATTATTAAAAGTCACCATTTACATGGTGTCCCTAAACAAAATTATGGAGATGTTTATATAGCACCTAATGGTGGTTTTTCAGGATATATATCTAATTTATGGTATTACAATTATGCACTTGGAACATCTGCTATTACTAAATTGGTAAATAAGGGTCCTGATTTAAATATGAAAGGCTCAAAGGCTTTAAATATGAAAAACTCGGATTATTTATCTTTACGATGGTTCTTTTATGGTGCTCAAGACAGTTTCAACCCATAAACTATATCTGAATTTTATTAATTATAAATTATTATTTATTATTTATGATTTATAATTATTTATCGTTACATTTGTTATATTAATTTTTCATCATATATGATATAAGATAACATGTCTTGTTACAATAATAAATGTTATTTACCTGAACCACCAAGAGCGTGGTCAAGAGTTCAAAATAGTTGCTCTATTACTACAGATGTCGATACTTTTATAGTTCCTTATACGAATGAAGTTGTTTCTTCCTCTGTTTTTGAACAAAGAATGGCCATGTTAGCAAAAGGCAATATTTTACAATATAAGGCGAATAGTTCGAATATAACAAAAGCACAAAGGTACTCTAAAATTGCTAAGGGACAATGGGTTAATCGAAATACTACCTGGGCAACACAATCTACGCGTGGGTTTACGAATCCTAATTCAACGAGTCTTAAGCGCTCCGGAAATGTTATCAATATTGCAATTGACCCTATTACTGGTGCTGTAATCGGTCCTACTACTGCTCCAGTTACTTGTCCTCAAACATTTGTACCAGAATATTCTGATTTACCTATCAACAATGGCGGATCAAATAGTCAAATTTTACCACCACCTCCTCCACCCCAACCTAATCCAAATAACGACACATATATTCCTGAAGTAGAGACAGCTGTCATAGCACCAATTGTCATACAAGACGGAGGCACTCTCATTTGCTCTATACAAGAAAACATATGCACTGGCGAAACAAAAATACGGGTTTCTCAACAATTGTGCAGTCTTACTACTGCTTCCGATGTACCTGGTCCTATTGGCGTGTTATGTTGGAACGATGGCACTCCTACTTGGTACCCTAGACAAAGATATGTAATGACGAATAGTACTAACAAATGGCCGGTTAATGCTAAATTATTAAGTGCTATTAATTGTGAACCATTAATTGACACTATCGAAGATACATTTGATGATACAACTGATAATGGTATTGGTATTGGTAATATTTTAGATTATTCTATTATAAAAACAATTATTGAATTCTATAACGAATTAATTCAAGGAAATATAGAAGAACTTATACCATCACTATCTTTAGACAAAATGAGTGATTACTTTACACAATTAAAAGATATTACTACTCCGAATAATTCAACTATAGTTGGGTTTTATACTAAAATTTTGTATTCAATATACGTATCTGGTGGAATTAAACAAAGTGAAATGGATGCCACCAATTTAGCAAGCATTTATAAAAGTGATTCTGAGACATTACGTAATCCTCAAAAATTAAAACAATATTTAGACGAATTAAATACACGTAATTATTTATTCGATCCGATTACAATCGTTCCTAGTCTTCTAAAAATAAAACAAGAGTATTTGATATATAATCAAACATATGGAATACCGACCAATTTTACTTATGACTTTGACAAATTAAATGAAATTATTAATAGTCTAAAATAAGTAGTTTTTTATATTAGATGTAATAAAGTATAATTTTTTTATTTTAGTAATATATAAAATGGCTAGTACTTTTTTAACATTCTTCGTTAGTCAATTTAATAGTGATGTAGATGCTCCTACATTAACAATGGCTACTACAACTGATTATTCAATTGTTTCACCAAACACTGCTGTCATGTATGTACCTATATCTCAGATTGCCGGAATGTTTCAATTTAAAACATCATCTACCTCAATAACATCTGGAGCCGATGTGTATAGTAGTCCAAATACATTATATAAGTTTAATTATGTACCCGGTACATTTTCAGCTAATTTTGCGACTGCTCTCATGGACAAGAATTTATCGTCCACCAGTGGTTATGTTACAGCAGATGATACTATTGGGTTTAGTTATGTAAAATATATTGCTCAAGAGACTACAGGTAATAGGAACAGTTATTTAAATTTTTTTGGATTTTCTGACGCTATTTCTTCCATTAATACTAGTGTTCATAGTAAAATAACAACAACGTTTAATACAATTTCAACTGATAATACAGCAGAAGGTATAACAAAAACATCTACAAAATCTAATCCAACATATAGATTATTAGAGCAATTTGGTGATAAACTTGCTATGAATCTTACACCACCCAGATTTACGAGTGAACTGTTAACTAATGCAGTTAATTCTTTTCAGGATATACCATTAAAAGTAGGAGATAAAATTATATTTAAACTTATTTTAAATTCTCCATCAAACCAACGTACGGCAATCAATCCTAATAACACAAACACAACACCTATACCACCTATGGAGACCCTTCTCCAAATAAATTTGATGGAACCGTAATTTTTGTATAATTATATTATTTTATATTATTATATTCATAAAATAATACATTTAAGCTTAGGATACCATTGTTGGGCAAGGTTGTACTTGCTCTAGGATTATTAAAATACGCAAATATATGTAATAAATATATATAATACAAATATTTATATTATATATGACAGATTTAGACACAACATTTAATACACCCAATGGTTATGTTACTACTGATTTTGATGCTATACCAACAATTAACTCATTAAGTGAAGGTAAGGCAATCGCTTTACAGCCTAATGGAAAAATTGTAATGGCTGGTAATTATGATAATTTGACTATTCCACAAATTATTGTGGCTGTATGTAGATATAATAGTAACGGAACACTTGATACTACATTTGGTGGTTTAGGTACAGGTAAGGTTACCGTGCCAATCCAAACAAATAATGTTAATGTAACTGGAATAACCTTACAATCTGACGGCAAAATAGTTATATGCGGTACTATCTACACATTATTCAAGGAAATTTTTGTTATGAGATTAACGAGTGCTGGAATACTGGATACATCTGCTTTTGGAGCGCCAAATGGATATGTGATAACAACGTCTTCACAATTTACTGCTGCTTATTCACCAATATTAGCATTTGATAATTGTGAGGCTAATTCAGTGACTATGCAAACCATTGGTGTAACTGAATACATTGTTATTGGCGGTGCTGCGCGTGGGCAAGTGCTACCGGCAGGACCAACTATAGATTATTATGCCTTAGCAAGATATACGCTATCTGGTTCTTTGGATACATCATTTGGATCGTCGAGTGGATTAGTCGCTCAGTCTTTTAATCCACCATCAGGACAAGTTGGTTTAACAATATATGCTGATTCAACCAAAATACTTTTGGCAGGAAATAAATTGTTTGGAACATTTTTAAGAATGACGGTTGTTAAGTTTTCTGGAATTGGAATTCTTGACTCTGGATTTGGATCAGGTGGAATTACAAATATACCAAATTTTTTTCCACAATCACAAGACCAGGCAAATGCTATTGTACTTCAATCGGATGGAAAAATTGTATTAGGTGGTTCATCCATTAATCAATCTTCTCCGTCTCAAAGATGCTTTGTGCTTGCTAGATTACTGGCAACAGGTTTAATAGATACAACGTATGGTACAAGTGGTGTAGTTATAACTGATTTGTCTCCATCATACAATTTAGACGGAAATACGATGGGCATTCAACCAGATAATAAAATAATATTAGGAGGAACTTGGGATATTTTGTATACATCTCCGGCCAGTTTTGCTCTCGCAAGATATCTTACAAATGGTTTATTAGACACTACATTTGGCGTAGCTGGAACCGGATTGATACTGCAAGATATAGACCCTACTGTAAATTATATTGAAACGGGTTATTCTCTTGCTATACAACCAGATGGGAAAATTCTTATGGGTGGTATATTAAACGAAAACTTAACTGAGAGTGGACCAAAAAGATTTATTTTAGCGAGGTATTTATCGGTTCAAACACCCCCAATACCTACACCAATCGTTCCAATATGTTTTCCGGCTGGAACACCTGTTACTACAGACCAAGGAGATATAAATATTGAATTAATTGATCCAAATGTTCATACTATTTTTAATAGAAAAATTATCGCAATTACAGAAACTATTATGCTTGAAAATAATATTGTTTGTTTTGAAAAAAACTCATTAGGTTATAACATACCAAATAAAAAAACATATATAAGTAATTATCACGGTATTATACATAATAATAAACTAATTCAAGCACATAAATTTGTAGGTAGATTACCAGGAGTTTATTATAATAAATACAATAATGAAATCTTATATAATATTTTAATGGAAAAACACTACATTATAAAAATAAATAATATGAGAGTTGAAACATTAAATCCGATTAATTTTGTAGCCCAATTATACACAAAAAATTATACTCCTGAAGAAAAAACAAAACTAATATTAGAAATGAATAAAAAAACAGCAGAATTAGCTTATATTAAATATAATTCTAACCAAATACGTAATATAAAATATACTAAAAGAAATTATAATCAAAAAATAATACCTAATTATTTTATTACACAACTTCATACTAAAACCATTAAAAACTATCATATGATAAAAACAATAAATAGTGCAAAACCGTTTACAAAACTTCATTCTATTACAATTGGGCATAAACCTGTTATGGTTAAAAATATTCATCGTTTAAGTAGAAGTAATAAACGTTTACGTAGATAAGTAATAATGTCACTTAATAACAAGAAAAATAAAACATTTATACACTTACGTTTATGCTCTTAAGCTTGGGTTCATACATATTTCTTGACTAGGGAATATATCTCCGCTCATACACATATCATTTACACCAATTTCAGAACAAGCCCTAATCCCTTGGTCTTCTCCAATATAACACCACCCGGATTTACCTGATGTCTGAAATGAACTTTGTGAATCATCTGGTTTCACTTGATTTGCCTGTTGCGATGCGTTGCTTAATGCTTTTTCCAAAGACCCTTGCTGCCATTGGTCTATATTTGAACCAGCCTTTTGTATATTGTTCTGAACCGGAAGGGATGAGCTCGCCGATTGTCCTTGAGGTACATTACTTGTAGGTATTCCAACGGAGGTTCCAGATGTAGCACTATATCCTGGTTGTTCAATTGTATTAATTGTGTTAGTGGCAGTATTCGCAACAATATCTACCCCAGCTTTAGTACCAGTCGCGGTATTAGTAACCGTTTGTTTCGTTGTTTCCAATACATTGTAGCCAAATAGTTTTAGAATTGGAGCAAAATATTGTTCAAATATGGTAGCAGTTTCTTGGGTTCCTTTTGCTAAATAAACAAAAATATTTATTCCTAATAATGCTAAAATTAAAATAATAATTATCCATGTTTGCCAAGTAACATTTGATAGGAAACTTGTACCAGAATTTGTTGTTGGTTGTATTTCAGGTAAAGGTGATAGTTCGTCTGGAAATGAACTTGTAATAGATTTAATAAAATTATTATTTGTTAGACTCATTATAATAAAAAAATATATAAAATTTTTTTATTTTAAATTTATTATAGTTGCTAAATAAACTAACACATTTTTATTTCTGTTTATTTATTTAAATGTAAGTAAATATGTGAATTGGTTCAAATTACTGAGCAATTCATCTCTAATATTCATAAGGTCTGTATTCGTGTTTAATGAAGCATCTGCGGACATACCATTTAAAAACTTCTTGTAACATTCTATTTCTTTCTTGAAATCTTCAACATTTGTATAATCTAATAATGGCATACTTGTTTGCCCAGTTAAGTTAACTCTTGACCCGGTTTTGCCTAACATTACTTCCACAAATGTATCAATATTTAAATTCAAATTTGTATATAATTCGTCTGTTGCTTTATGCTCCGCATAATTAGATGTTTTCCAATGATACAATTTTACGGTATTAAGCATTTGAAGAAATGCAGTGACGATGTGTTTAGGGGCATAAGTTTCGTTTCTCTTGTCTTTATTATTTCTGCTGTCTTTATTATTTCTGCTGTCTTTATTATTTCTGCGAGTGTTGTTCGATTTTATAGTTCTACGTTTTGTAGGCATATATACTATATATTTATTTATTTTATAATTTCAGCACCTGAATATTCTATCCAATCCTTTAATGTAAAAAATATAAAATCATCTGGTAAAATCCAATCGTTGAATTGAAGTTGGTAATGATGTTCTCTTGGAATTAGTTCTAATTCATATTTCCAATTTTTATGTGTGAATTCTCTATCCATAATAGCCAAAAATTCATTTTCACTATGTTCTCCTGTTTGATTACAACCAATTCCAGTATAAAAAATTTTCATATATTTACTATAATTATAAATGTGTATATTATTTAACGCAATTATGTAAGCTAATTTGTATTAGTTCGCGGTATATATTCGGCACCTAAACTGTTCATCGTTTCCAACTTAGCAATAGTATTTTCTAAATTATTCTTATTCATATTTTGGTACAAGTAATCCGTGCCGGGTGAATGCTCGTTTTTCTTAATTTGTTTATAAATTTTGTGTATATTTTGAGTTATAACGGCTATTTTGTTTTTATCCTTAACTATTTCTTCATCCGTAGAAAACGGCTCAGTAAATACTTCTATAACAAAATACATTAATAACCTGCGTTTTTTATGACAACCAGATGTATATTTTAAACAAAACATATTTAACGCACTGTTAACAATACGTTGTACCAAATTATTTCGTTTAGAAGCTTCAGTAAGAAAAATATCCCAAATAATCCAAATAATGTCCATTTGCGCTTTTACTTCTACATTTGCGAAAGTTCGACGTTCACATTTTATTTGTTCCTTTTTTTGCTTACATATAGTTTCAAATTGGATTATCCATTCCATCCAATAACACGCACTAACACTATTCTTGCCTTCTTCTGATAAATTGTAAGCTAATTCATTTGCGGCTATAAATAATTCCTTTGGATCATCTTTTAAAAATATTTCTTCAATAAATTTTATGTCAGGAGCTTTGAAACGTTCTGTCATTTGCGTCAAATCAAAATCCTCTTTTTTTACCTTTACTTCGGCAAAACAATGTTTCTTTCTGGCCTCACATAGAACGCACATTATCTCGCAAAATAGTCGTCGCATTTTGTCGCTATTTCTTAGTCGCAATTCATTGTCTCGGTAGCCACTATTAATTAGTTCCTTAAAGTTATTCATTCTTAGTTCTAAATATGTGATCAATTTTGGGTTACCAATATGAATATGTTTAGTGTAAAACTCTATTATAATATCCCATAGGTCAGAGAAATGACCGGAACAGATCATTTCCGCACTCCAAAAGCAAACAGATTCTATTTTTGAACTGTATAAGTTTTTGATAAGTTCTTTTTTTACGTCGCATTTTTTAAATTCTGAAAAGGTAATTCCCTTAAAGTCTTTTTGTTCACGTATATCATTTATTTCGTTGTCATTCATTTCTAAGAAAGGTGGAGCCAAAAAATTTAACGAATTAACTTATAGTTACTAAATGATTCTATCGAATATATTCTATAGATATGATAGTTCCTGTATATTTTACAAAAAAAGGCTGGTCTAAATTTGAATGAAGAATTGCCATAAAATCCCTAACGTCAATTAATAAATTTCTATGTTCATCGCTTGCACAAATAATATACGTTTTATCATTCCTATTTATAAACTTTAAAATATATTGTGAACTACTATTTTTCACGTTACTTATATGATACTCCAGTAAAGATGATTTAATAAAGGCATCTTTAGTTATTTCTATATACTCTGGATCAACCTGTGTTTTTGAATACATATAATCAATCATTATAATATATACGTATTATGCTTTTAAATAAAATTTATAACATAACATTGAACAGTTCATGAAGTTTGAAAAAATTCTAAAAAGTATATTTTTATTTTTGCTCTTAAAAAAAGTAGTTATAATATATAGATGCAAGATATATTAAAAAAAATACAATCAATGATTAGGACTTTAGGACATTCCTACAGTAAAACCTCCATATGGGGCAAGGTTTTAATATTTGTTACCTTATTACTTATATTGGTTTTATTTTTTAGGGGTATTAAAACTTCAAAAGAAGGTTTCGAACAAAACGATCAATTTTTATTTAAAACTGGACCCGAAGTATACGATGATTTTTATGTAGATATTTATGATTATTTAGTATTTAATAATTTGAAAGATGATTATGAAGTTGGCGAAATTTTGAATAAAACTTCTCCATCAAGTAAAAGCAAAATTTTAGATATTGGTTGCGGAACTGGTCATCATGTATCTTCTCTGGGTGACCAAGGACTAGATGTTTTAGGCATTGATATTTCACCATCAATGGTTAAAAAGGCGCAGGAAAATTTTCCGAAGTATAAATTTGAGGTAACTGATGCGACAAACTTAGCTGCATTTAACCCTAACACTTTTACTCATATTTTATGTATGTATTTTACGATTTATTATTTCGAGAACAAAAAACAACTTTTTGATAATGCTTTTAGTTGGTTAATGCCTGGAGGTTACTTAATAGTACATTTAGTAGATAGAGCAAATTTTGACCCTATTTTGCCTCCTGGAAATCCATTATTATATGTTTCACCTCAACGTTATGCTAAGGAACGCATCACATCCACAAAAGTTAAATTTACAGATTTTTCATATAGTGCCGATTTTCAATTAGACGAGCAAACCAATATTGCGAAATTTACGGAAAAATTTAAGAATGATAGTGATGGAAAGGTGAGAAAGAACGAACAAATTATGTATATGCCGGATATTCAAGAAATTGTTGATGAAGCACAAGGTTGTGGGTTTATAGTGGAAGCAAAGATTGATTTATTACAATGCCAATATGAATATCAATATTTGTATATTTTTGTTAAACCAAATTAAAAAATGTTATTTAATCCATATCTTGGATTTGGGAAGCCATATATGTATCGATTGCTTCATTTTTGTTCAACCATCTGCCTATTTGGACTTGTACATTTTCCGAATCTTTGTAATGCTCGAAATAATATTTAATCTTTTCTAATTTCTCTTCTCGTATATCATTAATATCGTTGTATTTTGTATAATTAATTGACAATTTTTTACACGGACACATAATCAGTTTAGGGTTATATCCTGTATCATCAATTGTTTCTAATAAACCCAAAAATTTACATCTAATATAACACCCTGGTATGAGTTTAGTATTCATATATAACACAACATCTAATGGTTTTTCGTTTATACCTAATGTGTTGGGTATTATACCCAAATTATAATTATGTTTTAAGGGTCTAGAAAAAATGTTGTCACAAATTAGAGCCATTAATTTATTATCATATTCGTATTTAACAGATTCGTCCTTATCAAAATTAATAAATACATCAACCTCTATATCTTCTTCTCTTGTGTTTTTTTCTGTTGCGTTTAAGCCTAATCCGTTCATTTATATATCTATCTATCTATTTATTTATATTATTTAATTATATCAATATATAATATGTCAGAAAACAAAAATAAATTTATCATAAAACAAGATTCTTATCAAATAAGCGAGTCATATGTGGTATTTTGTATAGAAATGTACCGAATGTTGGTTTCTTGTTTACTTTTAATTTTTATTCCGAAAAAATGTGTAGACCATACTTGTAGTTATTCAGAAAATATATCTTATGATAATAAGCATAACAAATATTATGCCTCTTGTTTAATTTTAAATTTTTTTACGATGACTTTATTTTTTATAATGTATATAATTGAACTAAAAAGAGAACATAGATTAATTAATTATTTAGAGGTAAATAAGAGTTTGCCTTGTGACAACGAATCGGTCGGTGTTTTTTTACAAGATTTACCGACACATAAAAGAAACCGAATATTATACATAGACAAATTATATCAAAAAATGGCATACATTTGTATTACATTTTTCGTAGGAAACACTATTTTTAGTGGGTTTATTGTTTATGATTATTATTTAGATAACCAGACTACAACAACTTTCGTAACAAATGTTTTATTTATGGTATTAAAAATTGTAGATATATGTATGACTATAAATACCGACAAAAATATTTTTTATTCAGCATATTTAAAAGATAAGGTGCAATACAATGATGTAGACCCGCGTGAAAAAATATCTAATCGTCTTTGCGACATTGTAAAGAACGATGATGATGAAAATATTATTGTACCATATAAAAATATACAAAATAATCGTAATTACAATAGATTTATAGAAGATGTGGGTGTGGAGCTGAAAATTTTCGATGGCGTTTTATAGATGGCGTTTTATAGATTGCGTTTTATAGATGGATTCTATCTTCTTCGTCTTCGTCTTCGTCTTCGTCTTCTTCTTTATAATCTCTTCCAAAAATATCCTTATAGCATTGCTTATAATCGTTCGCATATTCCAAAGGCTCAGAACTCCCATAATATTCCAATAATGCTTCGTAACAATCTAATTCATTGCTGAAGAAGAATTTTTTAGTTGTCTCTATTAAACTATTGCATTTCTCAAAATATTCGCAAATTTCACGACCAAATAAATCCTGTAAATTTATTATGTTGTTTTTTAGTTGTTCGTTTTCCTTTAAAAATTTATCGTATTTTTCTTTTAATAACTCATAGTCATTTAAGCTATAATTTTTCGACATATTATGTGTCTCTATAAAATGGTTCATTATATATTATTATTATTATATAATATTATATACTATTTTTATATCCTTTTTCTTATTTAGAAAATCAATAAAAATAAAATCGTTAAGTAAAATTAAAAATTATATAATTAACAGTTAATGCTGTTATATATATTAGGATTTTTCATATTATGTATAATGTTATTTTTTATGTATATACGTATAAAATATCCGTTTTGGGCTTTGCAACCTGTTTTTCATTTTTATGATATTTATTATTGGTTTATAAATGTTGGAATTATTCGTCACGAATTACCTGAAAAAAACCGGTATGTCAACTTAAAAAACATTAAAACTATAAATTATGAACAAGTAGATAAAAATTTATTATCTCATTTTGTTACGTTAATACAATTAAATTATTTGAGAAATAATGATAACATTTTTAAACCCATGAAGGAAAATATTGTTCCATACTTTGTCGGACATAGCGCAAAAACATTTTGGTCTTTTTACTATGAAAAAGATTTGTTAATTGATAATAAAACTAATTTAACTATTGAATCAGAAAAAATAATAGCCGTCATCACAAGTAGACCATTACATGTAATAATAAATGTTAATAAAAAGAATGTATTCGATGTTTATTATGTCGACTATTTATGCGTTAGTAAAGGATGGCGAAAGAAAAACATTGCTCCTCAACTTATACAGACACATGAATACAATCAATCACAACTAAATAAAAAAATATGTGTTAGTTTGTTTAAACGAGAAGAGGAACTAACAGGCATCATTCCTCTAACGGTTTACAAAACATATTGTTTCAATATGAGAAACTGGGGACAACCTCAGATGTTAGAAGCTAAAATTGGGTTGCTAGACGGAGACAAACAAAACATGTATTATTTATACAATTTTATGAATGAAACTTCTGGGTTTTGGGATATTATGATTTATCCAGAAATAAGTAATTTAATAGAATTAGTTAGCACCAAAAATATATTTGTTAAGATGTTAGTTATTGATACGAATATTGAGGCTGTATATATTTTTAGAAAGTCGTGTACCTTTATAGAGAAGGGAAAAGAAGTGTTGTCATGTATTGCGTCTATAAAAGGTCATAATATATCTATAAGTGAATTCATTCAGGGATTTAAAATGGTAACATGGTCAATAATAAAAACACACAGAAATTTTAATTATTTGGTTATAGAAGATATTAGCAATAATAGCTGTATTATTAATAATATTAGTATAAAAACTTATCCCACTGCTGTATCGCCAACCGCTTATTTTTTTTATAATTTTGCCTATAGCCCATTTAAAAATGATAAATGTTTTATTATTAATTAATTTATGGTTTTATGATGTAATATGGGTTACGACAATAATTACAAAACTGAATATTTTGTAATACAGGAGATACAATAACTTGGTTCATTTTATTACATTTGCTACATTTGACAACCTGTGGATGAGCTACTACATTTTTGTTTGTATCGTCTTTATACAATAAATAATTTTTGTAACCCTTGAACATAATATAAATAATATATTATATTTATAAATTTAGTTGTCTTGTATATATAGTGGTCTTGTATATATAGTGGTCTTGTATATTTATCTTGTATATTTACCTACTCTAGCGAAACTGTCAACAACAAAAATTATAAAAACACCCAAAAAAGAATACAAAACAACTTCTTCCGTAACACTATTTGTCTTCTGATCTTGTTGTTCTTCTAACAAATTAATCATGTAGTTGAGTTTTTCGATTAAAACCTGGTTTGATGTATCTGTAACTACACTATGATTTTGCGATAAGTTTTGCGATGAACTTTGCGATGAATAATAATTCTTGTTGTTTTCATTACTATTTTTGTTACTATAATTAGGAACCAACTTTCTATAGTAGTCTCTCACTTGGGCATCATTCATAAAGTTACTATGAAGGTCCTGAAGTTGCATATCATCGTCGTCCACTGGTTTAGGCACTAAATCATCTGTCTCTATATTTGTCATGCCTTCCGGTTTTTTTGTGCGTTCTCCTCCCATCGAAACAGGTTTATCGGGGAATTCATATGGATTTAATGGTTTAAAATCCTCTGAATGTTTTGCGTTTCCATTTGGGCTATAATTTCCTAAATCATTGTCATCGTCTGGTGATAAATTATGTATAGATTTAAGAACCGAATTTACTTTTTGGGGGTTAAAATCATTAGACGGTGCACGTTGTTTTTGCGTTTTGGTGTGTGAATTGTATGTTTGTCTCTTCTTATTAATAATTGCTTCATTATTATTATTTTGATTGTGGTTATTTTCATTATCAATTGGTGCCGCAGACATTGCTAAATAAGACATTCTCCTAATAAAAAATAAGATAATTATTTATGAAACTTACTTATTAAATACAATAAAATTATAAATGAAAATATATAATTTATATAGAAATGAAAAATGTGAAAAAAGGAGGGTTTGTTATCTTTTTAGGAATGATAATAATTTTAGCAATTTTTTATAATCTTGAAAATGAATAAAATAAAATATGTAATTTATATAGAATGAGTATGTCAACAAAAAGTGCTTTCGCTATCCTTTTAGGAATGGTTATAATTTTAGCAATAAATCCTAGAATGATATATTCTATTTATGATAACATTTTAGGACGTTTATGCTTAATATGTATAGTTTTGTTTTTATCAATGAAAAATACTACATTAGGTTTATTAGCTACACTAGTTATAATTATTTCGTTAAATCAGTTTTCAACTTTTGTTGAAGGTATGGAAAATGGCAGTGATACTTCTGATCCTGCTACTACTAATGAACCTGCTACTACTAATGAACCTGCTACTACTGATAATACTGGACAAACCATTGGTGATGATAATGTCCCTAATACCGGTAGAGTTAGAGTATTAACTAAAACTACTGTTACTTCTGGAACAATCGGTAATAATCAAACTATAAGTCAATTAAAGGAAAAAGCCGCTTCTATTGGTGTAGACAGAGAAGATATTAGAAATGCGATTGCTGCTAAATCTGAAAAGGCATTCCCACAACCAACAAGCGGATCAACTGAAAATACTATGCCATCAACAGAAGGAATGCTTAATAAATATATTGCTAATAAAGAAACTTTTTCTACACTTCGTTAAAATAAAATAAAAAGTATGTATTTTATATATGGCTAAAAACTGTAACAGTACGTTAATATTTATCTTTTTGTTATCTATATTTGTAATAGCGAAACTTCACCATTTATCACGCCATTATACACGATTAAATCAAGTAGAGCATTTTACTCCTAAAATAAATGGTATGTATCGTCCATATGTAAGACATGCGAGTCAAAAATACGAACATTATATGAATAATTATGGTCCGGATGTAATAATAAATAAATTGAAAAAATGGAATATTTTTTAAATTATTATATTAAATTAATATAATAATGAACTATCTAAATGATTCGTTAGCATTTGTAAACAACCATATATTGTATTTAAATAATAGCAAGTTTTTCGCTGGAGTAATAATGATTTTGTTAAACGTTGGTTCAAAATTTATATCTATACAATTTAGCAAATCATCAGAAGAATATCTTAAAATGACTGTAACAAAACAACTATTAGTGTTTTCAATGTCATGGATGGGTACTCGTGACATATACACAGCTTTAGTCTTAACCGCCGTTTTTACGGTTTTATCGGACCATTTATTTAATGAAGAAAGCCCGTATTGTTGTGTTCCAGAAAAATATAGAGTTTTGTCTAAGTTAGTCGATACAAACAATGACGGTGAAACTAGTCAGGAAGAAATAAATAATGCTATTACTATTTTAGAAAATGCTAAAAAAAATAAAGAAAAGCTGAAGCAAAAACAGTCTTTTACATTATTTGGCAATTATCTGTTAGATAGTAACTCTACAAAGGTTTAAAATGCTACAAAGGTTTAAAACGCTAATAAGTATCAAAATATTATTTATTAGTTGTTATAATATAAAAATCTTTATTTATTATAAGTATGTCTAAACAAAATATATCTGTAAACCCTAAAATAGCAGAAAAACACATAAAAAAAACAGAAGAAAAAAAGGAAACAGATGTTAAGATTCCGAATTCATTAATTGTATACATTAAAACTAAGGTTCCTAATTATTATAAATTAAATTATGAACCATCTATGACTGTTCCAAAAAGCAAAAGCCATACTGTGTTTTTTGATCCATTAATTAAATATTATAAATCAGTCATAACAGACATATCGTCTAATGCTCCTAAAGATACCATATATACACAATTTTTTGAAGCAAATGAATTCGATACAATGATTAATAAAACCCTTAGTGATTTTAGATATATGCAAAAACCGAGAACCTTTGAACAGTCTTATAATGAAGGTATCATTAATAATAATATTAAACTTACTTTACAAACTTTATTCAAAAATGATCAACTATTTTACATTAATAATAACCCGTACACTATTGTTAGTTCTACCTGGAGCGCAAACGATTGGCAAATTGACAAAAAACCAATCGAAATGTTATTATCACAAAATCCACATATACAAATATCCAAATTAATTGAAGAGGCTAAAAAAGAAATAGAAGTTATTCCAGAAACTATGCGACAAGGTGAATATGCTTCTAGTGATATTATGAATAAAGAAATGATAGATACTGTTTCAGATGGATTACAAAATGCTTCTCTTAAACCTAATAAAGATAAACCAAATGCTTTTATTGGCCAAGATGAATTAATGGATGTTGATGATGACAATCATCTTAAAAAATTGTATACAAAGTATATACAATTAAATGAACCCATAAATTATTTAAATACTCCTGATAAAATACGCGATACACTAACATTATCCATCCTTATAGAACCAAAAGCATTATTGAATTTCATAAACAAAAATAAAAATGCAGAAATTGTTAATGCTTATTCTGCGTTTATGAAAAGTAAAACGAATCTATTTAATGCTGAAAATGAATACAAGACAACAAACAAACAAATTTTAGGATATAAGGATAAATTAGACGAACTCAAAAAAACTATTACATCTGAGCTAAATTCTACAGTTACTAAAACAGATAAACAAGAAAAAATTAAACAATTAGTACAACTAAAACTAGATTATATTCAAAAAACAGATACTCTGGCATCATGTGTAAATACCATATATGAATTACAAAATATGTATTTTTCTACTGTTGTACATTTGCTGACTGAATTGAAAAAAGATTATGTCAATATTATAAAATACTACAAAACCCCCGATTTAGCTTTAAAATGTATAGATTATGATATAACTACAATAAATGCATTAATCGCAAAAGATGATAACAACATATATTCTGAATCATATTTTTCGAATTATACTAAATTTAAAACATTTTATAAGGCACACCTGTCTTCTCAAGAAAAAATAAAGAATGACTTAATACGAGTAAACTATGCGGATGAAATACAAAAATATGATAGTTCAAATGATTTTTTGTATATCGAAGAAAAAGAGTATGAAAAAAAAATTATAAATATTTTTATATATTATTCTTACAATCAGTTTGATATATGGGTATTATTGTTTAAGTCATTACAAACATTCACTTATTCTCTTATAGCAGAAGAAACAGGCAAAATTTTAATTCAAACGAATAATTATATGAATAATTATAATACAACTTATGATAAAAAAGTCCAAAAGGATTTTTTAAATATTTTAAAAGTTGATGGTGTAAAGGCAACTCGTAACGCAACTAATAATACATTTGATTGGTTTTTAGTACAAAAGGATGGTACTAGATGTTTGGAAAAAGACAACGCACTAAAAACACAATATAGTGGCCAAGAAACATTATATGTTTCGTTGTTAGAATCAAAAATACAATCTTTTGATGCTATAATGTTATATATAAATTTATTGGAAATTTTATGTTTGAGACAATATCATGTATATATTTCCGAACAAAACCTAAACCAATTTAATTTAGAATTGGCATACAATACATACGGATTAAATAAGCGTGTTAAATATGTTCTTAACTCTAACAATAGTGTATCGAAACTATCTGTTTTTACTGAAAAATACGCATCCTATAAAAATAATTTGGATGAAAAAATTAAAAAACAATCCAATAAAATTATTATTTTTAGGGGCAGATTATTATCAATAAAAACAGCAAATACACGTTTGTTAGTTGAATGTCAAAAATTACAAGATTTATCTATACCTACCATTAGTAGTAACGGATTTATTAATAAATGTAATTTATTGTTAAAAAATCATTTTACAGACATTCCACAACATTCGTTTAGAAGTGGTTATTGGTTAGAAAAGGAAATTACAAATTATGATGTTAAAAAATCTAGTGACCTTATGTATTATATAAGTGAGGTAATTAAAGACGGATATTACGATCATATTTTAGATGACAAAAAAACTACGAGCTATTTGAATTGGATGGTTTATGATAATAAAACTGAAAATGGGTTGCTAGTTTCTGTATGTGACGCATTAAACGGACAGCTTGATTTAAATGGGAATTCCACTAACAATATATATACCGACGTCGTTGATGGAAAAAAACGATTTACAGTTGATTCTTTAAAACGTTTAATTAGTGAAAATCAACAAGGAGTAACTCTAACTCCAGAAATAATACTACAAAGAACGTTAAAGATAAAATTTATTACGTTTGAGATGTTTCCTCGTTCTAATAAAAAAATACAATTAGGAGATATTGTAAATTATGGAAAACAAAAACAAAATAAAACTGGTAGAGTTTTTAAAATAAATACAGAGAAAGGTGGAGTGAACTATAATATTTATGATGGCGAATTTCTAGATAACGTTAATACATTTGTTAAACTTAGCGAAGACAATGTTGCCACTAAGTTTCGTATAAATTGTACACCGATTGATACAGATTTTCAATTTAACGATTATATATTTTTATTGATGACTAGAACTCGAAACAAAACTCCTTATTACAGATTAATAAGAAACTCTGAATATAATAAATATATTTATAATTTTAACGATATACCCAATTATATTTTATATTTTATATTTATTAATTGTTATTGGAACAGTTCAGACCCTGAAAACTCTGTTTTTAATAAAATAAATAATTTCGCTAATATATTTACTGAATTTCAAAACAAAAAAGAAAATATTAATGTAAACGTATCTAATAGACATGACTATTTAAATGATGAAATAGATTCTATACAAAAATCATTAGTTAGTAAACGAAACGAACTAAAAATTTTAAAACAAAATCAACAGACAAACGAAAATAATGAACAAATTAATTTATTGAAAACGGAAATATTTGACCTAAAACAAAGACAAACTTTATTGGAGGGGAAAATACAAAATTATAATCCAAATAAGTTACCAGTTGAAAACGCTGAGTTACCAGTTGAAAACGCTAAGTTACCGGTTGAAAACACTGTGTTACCAGTTGAAAACGCTGAGTTACCGGTTGAAAACGCTGAGTTACCAGTTGAAAACGCTAAGTTACCAGTTGAAAACGCTGAGTTACCAGTTGAAAACGCTGAGTTACCGGTTGAAAACACTGAGTTACCAGTTGAAAACCAAAATGAACCTATATCTGGAGGAGCAATACCAAATATAAACCCAAGTAATATTTATTCTGAATATAATATACCACAATACCAAAATCCATTATACCAAAAACAACAGTTACAAAATCCATTATACCAAAATCATCCCTTTTTATATCCACCATTATTAAATAATCTATTATTAATGCAAAATCAACAATTATATAATGAAACAAAAAATAAGCAATCAAAATTATCTTTTTATATATCGATAGAATTAGATTTATTCCCAGGTAAATCAGTAAATGCTCTTCAAAGATCTATGGTAAAATGTAACGGTACATTTGACAAAATTAGGGAAGCATATGCTGAAATTTTTGGTTATCAATATAGACCAAAACCACATGTATATAATATTTCAAATACTGAGAAACCTGAGAAACCTGAGAAACCTGAAAAAAATAAAATAGGTGGATTTAATAAAACTATGAAAATAAAAAGAATAGAATAAATATTTAACCAAATGTATTCTCAAATGTATAAGTAATATATAAAAAATCATCGATATCCTTGTAATTTTGATATATTTCATCAATACATGCACCCGACGGAGGCATCGTTCCCCTAACAAACAAAAATATAGCTTGTCCTGGATCAAATTTCATTCTATCTCTTATAAATAATAAAAACTGACCAATTGTTAAATTTCTAGGAATCAGATATTTGTTTCTATCTATTTGCGGACAATGATATGGTGCTGTGCTGTCACGTTCAAATATAACTGGTACTCTATCTGGATACGACGTTAACACTTTATTTGCCTCTTTTTTTCTATCTAGAACTGATAATGAATTTTTAAAACGGGTATACATATCTAATAAATAATAATAAATATATTTTAAATAATAATTTACAAAACTGTTTTTATAAATTATTTTATGGTATTTTATGTTTAAGACATTTCACTCTGTACTAACTTATCTATACCATTTATTATCGTTTCAAGTGAGTTAACATCTGTATTTGCATGCTCATTCGTTAATAAATATGTTGTAATATTTAATACTATTTTTATTTTATCTGAGGTCCAAATCTTATGCAACTTGTTTAGAATATCGGGTGTATAAAAAGCCGTTACGTTATCCTTTCTGAATAATTTATCGTTCTTTTTATCTTCTAAATAGTTCGATATTAAACTTAAATAATAATTCAAGCATATTCTCATCACTGAGCAGTTTTTATAGGTTTCAATCAAATTTGTCAACCCAGTTTGGGCACAAATAAAAAGTTCCTTTATTTTGGGTTTATCTGTTATAAATTTTTCTGTTAAATAATGCTGGCATGCCAACTCAATTGGGTTATACAAATATTGTATATCCGTTTTGTTGCTCTTGAATATGTATCGACAAAAAGACTGAAATGGTCCTGGTTCCTGTAACTGTATAATGTTTTTATCAATATGTAGTTTTGTGCCGATTGGCTTGTTACTTAAAATCGCCAGTTTTATTATAACTGATAACGGGTCTAAAACATATAATTGTATATCTACTAATTTATTATCGGGTATTACATCCATTACTATATACTATAAAAAAACTTTATATCTAATTTTTATATTTTATATTTTTTTCTAATTTTATAAGTTTAAAGTTTGTAGAAACTCATTTACAAGAGCTTCCGGTATACAATTAAAATCTATAATTGTTTTATTTAATTCATATTGCTTTTGGAACACTTCCGATTCTTGCAATTTCTTTTCTAACAACTCTCTATTTTCAAAATATTTTAATGCTGTTTTTGGTCCACATTTTGGAAACACGGATGGAATATTATCACTACTATCACCTGTTACTATTTTACAAAATAAATCACAACTTGCGTTTCCTGTACAGCTTTTTTGGTCTGTTAATTTTTTAAAACCCAAATTATATAAATGTACCCTGTCTTCCGCTAACTGTAAATAGTCTTTGTCGGATGTAATAATATAAATATTACAATCAGGGTATTTTGCGAGTGTTTGTTTTACAGTGATAGCAATACAATCATCTGCTTCCAATTTTGGATGTCTTAAAATAGCCGTTGCGCCTCCTTGAATAAATAGATTATCTTCATAAACCATTTTGAAGAATGGGCCACCCATAAATCCATCTTCTGGGCCATTTGCTCTGGTTCCTTTGTATCCAGCAAATAATTCGTTACGCCAAATATCGACGCGTTTACAGTCCTTACCTACAATAATAGTTGGATTAACAATATTCAAACATTTGGGAATTTTTGCGACATTTTCAACAAATGTTTTTTTAAATTTTTCCACAAAAACTGAGTTATTATATGGGTCTTTTAAAACATCCACTTGTTCAGGATATGCATTTTTCCACCAAGTCAATAATGAATGGTAACGATAGAAGCAGAAGTAACTGCCGTCAATAAATAAGAATGTTTTGGTCATTTTGTTTTATATTAGTTTATAATGTTTTATAATGTTTATATAGTTTCTATTAATTTCAATTTTATCTTTTACTAATAATTCGATGTTGTATTTTATGTATTTTAATAATATATAAAATACATCTTTTGCATTGAAAAAAAACTACATTTTACTAATAATTTAATATATGACCATAACTGATGTAAAATAATATACTATATTTTATGTTAAGATTTTCAGTAACAAAACAAAAATAAAAAGTCCGAGGGGTTTTGGAAAATGGACATTTATAAATGTCCAAAATAGGAAACCTAAAATATTTTTCTAAAAAAGCATTGTGAAAAATGACTTTCTTACCATAATGCTCTAAAAACCATTTTTTCGCTATTTTATTTGTGACGATAAGTTTTTAACTGTTTTTTAATAAAAGTATTTAGGGGTTTTTTTGTTAGTATATAATACTAATAAATGGCTAATGAAAAAACCCAAAAAAACCCAATGTATTTTTGTTGTGAAAAATGTAACTTCAATACAATCAATAAAAAAGATTATAATAGACATATAATGACTGCTAAACATAAACGACTAACAAATACTAATGAAAATACCCTTTTTACCCAAATATACTCTTGTAATTGTGGTAAGACGTATAATCATATGTCTTCTTTGTGTAAACATAAAAAAACATGTATAGTTGAACCTATTATTGTTGAACCTATTGTTTTAAATAACGAATTTGAAAATCCGGAAAACTTAATTAAATATCTGATGAAGGAAAATGCGGAATTTAAAAGTTTGCTTATGGAACAGAATAAACAACTTATAGATCAAAATAAACAAATGATTGAAATTGCGAAAAAGACAGGAAATAATATTACTAACAACACCAGTTTTAATCTTAGCCTATATTTAAACGAAACATGTAAGGATGCATTAAATATTATGGATTTTGTGAATCAGTTGAAAATTGGTATCAAGGATTTAGAGGAAACGGGGAGGCTCGGGTTTGCCGATGGTATATCCAAGATATTCATTAATGAACTAAAACAATTGGATGTAAGCAACAGACCCGTTCATTGTTCTGATTCCAAGAGAGAAATTCTGTATATTAAAAATAATAATGAATGGAACAAAGAAGATGATGAACGAAAGGTGTTAACCAGCGCAATTAAACATGTTGTAAATAAAAATATTAAACAAATTCCAGAATGGACGAAGGTGAATCCGGATTATAATGATTATCATTCAAAACAAAATGATAAATACTTACAGATTGTTATGGAGTCAATGTCAGGGTCATCACAAGAAGAGGCGAATAAAAACTATAACAAAATAATTAAGAACATAGCGAAGGAAACTGTTATTGAAAAAGAAAAAGGTATGGTTTCTTTAACTTCTTAAAAATGAATAGGATATTTTTCCTACCTATATAGGATATTTTTCCTACATAAAAATCTCCAATTTTCCATTAATTGTATTTGAGTTCTTAAAAATGAATAATATATATAATTTGCCAAAACAAAAACAAAAAGTAAATTAGGTTTTGAAAAATGGACATTTATAAATGTCCAAAAATGAAAAATCGAAATACTTTATGAAAAAAAATAATTTGTGACCATAAATAAAAATTAGCATCACAACACCAAAAAAATAAATTTAATTTTGTGATTGTAATTTTTTATATTAAAACTTAAAAAAATAATCTTTTTCTATTATATGGAAACTTTAGGAAACAATTTGGAAATAAAAACGAGTAAAACGAGCAGTAGT
>Ga0247722_10000367_pt1 | contig 28620 bp, 23 predicted proteins | sample MSEWelMarce3H_FC_FD_189094 | JGI IMG/M metagenome (GOLD analysis project Ga0247722, IMG submission 189094) | Subsurface sediment microbial communities from gas well in West Virginia, United States - MSEEL Well Study Marcellus 3H_FC | ecosystem: Environmental > Terrestrial > Deep subsurface >... | reverse complement strand
TAAATTTACTGTGCCTCCAATATTGGTATTTGACGTAAGAGGACGCGAAGTACCGGTTGAAATATTGATTTCACCTGCATTGTTTTGCCCTGTTCCGATATTTAATTTGGAATTTGCGTCATTGTCATTTCCTGTAAAAATATTCATAATTCCGTTGGTAGTTGTAAAATTACCGGTTCCAATATTGACACCAACCGTTTTATTACCAGTAATAAATCCAGCTGTTGCCCCACTTGAATTTGTGATTGCAATGGTTCCAGTAGTATTTATTGTCATCGCTAGACCAGACCCACCCTGTATATCAATGGCGGTTCCTTTTAAATATAAACCGGTTGCGCTTTGAGTTCCAATAAAAATATTACCTCCGGTCGAGTTTGTCCATAAATTGCAATCTCCGGCTGGATTTGGTTCTGTTATGTTTGCAACACTTAAATTTCCATTCAATGAAACATCGGATGCAACATACAAGGTATTTCTTAAAATGGTTAAACCGCTGACATCCAAAGCATATGCAGATGAAATGTCCTTGTTGATAGCAACTGATGAAGAACCCGAACCAACGTCCAAGTTACCATTCATGGAGACATCCAAAGTAAAAACTGAGCGTTTCACAACATACAAGTTGCCATTCAAAGACAAATCGGTGTTGACATAAAGATTTCCATTCAAAGAAACATCGGATGCAACATACAAAGTATTTCTTAAAATGGTTAAACCGCTGACATCTAATGCATATGCAGATGAAATGTCCTTGTTGATAGCAACCGATCTGTTACCAGAACCAAGTTTTACATTCCCATTCATGGAGACATCCAAAGTAAAAACTGAGCGTTTCACAACATACAAGTTGCCATTCAAAGACAAATCGGTGTTGACATAGAGATTTCCATTCAAAGAAACATCGGATGCAACATACAAAGTATTTCTTAAAATGGTTAAACCGCTAACATCCAAAGCATATGCAGATGAAATGTCCTTGTTGATAGCAACTGATCTGTTACCAGAACCAAGTTTTACATTCCCGTTCATAGAAACATCCAAAGTAAAAAGACTGCGTTTTACAACATATAAGTTACCATTCAAAGACAAATCCGTGTTAACATAAAGATTTCCATTCAATGAAACATCGGATGCAACATACAAGGTATTTCTTAAAATGGTTAAACCGCTGACATCCAAAGCATATGCAGATGAAATGTCCTTGTTGATAGCAACTGATCTGTTACCAGAACCAAGTTTCACATTCCCATTCATAGAGACATCCGCTGTGAATACGGATCGTTTTGCAACATACAAATTGCCGTTCAATGACAAATCGCCTCCCACAGACAAGTTACCGTTAAATGACGAGTCCCCCATAACAAAAAAACGATTGTTAAAAGAAACATCGCCATCCACCTCAAGACCATAATGTCCTTTAATGAGTCCATATACTTGCAACTGACATCGTTCGTCGTCATTTCCAATGTCGGTATAAAAAACTTCATTTGGCGGTGCACCACTTGTACCGGTAGTTATATATTTGATTCTTCCTGTGATATCGGCAGTACTACTTTCAAAACTTACACCAAGAAGACCGATCGCTGCCAAAGAAGAATAACTAACATCAATGGAACTTGTGGTATTTACGGTAAAATATTCTGGCTTGAATTCAAGAACTGGATGGTCACTATCATGGGCCATAATCTGCAAACTTGATGTTTTTTCTACAATCAAGGTTCCACCGCTAATATCCAAAAACCCCTTTATATAGGTATCTTTGATCCGATTTGCGTTTCCATGTATTCCCCAATTTGACATTTATATTATAAAATAGATATTTATTAAAATAAGAGAACCCACAATAAGAGAACCCACAATAAGAGAACCCACAATAAGAGAACATACTGTTTTCCTATGACCCTTCCTTTAAAAATAACATATATGTAAGTTTCATTTACATATCATATTATCATATCTTCTTACAGATAAATATGATAATATTAAAATCTCCTAATATTGACAATTGTGATAAAGGGTGAGATCATAACACGTAACTACGGTTGTCTTACCACTGAATTATTATTCCAGAATTATTAATATTGGTTTGCACAGAGAGAGAACCACTTACATCCAGATTATTGACAATTCGCGCATTGTTATTGACTTCCAGTGTATAGTTCGCATTTACAGTGCTTGTTCCTAAACCGAGCTTAGATATAAATGCATTGCCAAAAATATCCATCTGCGAATTTGCAATAAATGTATCTACTGCTTTGCCGACATATAACCCGCCCGTCAACAATTTGGTGCTCACTGTTTGCGTATTGACCGTTGTGTTTCCAACATCTCTCTCTACACGCCGGTTCAAACTGGTGTCTAACAATTGGATGTCTGCAATATTCACAAGCCCCGTTGTAATGGTATAGTCCGAGGATATATCAACCACAGATGAAGTTGGTTTCAACAAAACAAAACCTTGCGTCAATCCATTTGGCAAATACAATCCACCGACGTCCAAATTGACACGATTTGTGCTTTGACTGCTCTTGAACAAATATCCATCGGAACGACCATTGGTTAGAAAGTATCCTTTGTTGTCAGAACCATCGTCTCTGATTTGTATTCCACAGAATTTTGCAGAATTTAAACCGACTGCCTCGTCATTGAGTAAAATGGTTTTGTTTTTAATTTCAAGGTTATTTATATTAGTATTGATAGTTGTAATACTTCCGGGCAAAAACAAATTACCTAAAATTTGAACATTTGAACCAGCATCGCCAAGCGTCAATGTATTTGTAGCACCGGTAGAAGTTTTAATGGTTATGTTTCCGGCATTTGTTCCGCCGATGGTGAGAGAAGACCCGGGCCTAGAATCAAATGTGTTGGCACGCACAATTCCAGTAAAATCCGCGTTCTGTCCACTCAAATCCGATATGATTATTTTTCCAACCACGTATAAATTGGAGTTCAACGAAACGTCACCACCTACAAACAACCGGCCATTCAATGAAGAATCCTTCACAACATACAGATTGGAGTTCAACGAAACGTCACCACCTACAAACAACCGGCCATTCAATGAAGAATCCTTTACAACATATAAATTGGAGTTCAATGAAACGTCACCACCTACAAACAACCGGCCATTCAATGAAGAATCCTTTACAACATATAAATTGGAATTCAACGATGCATCACCACCTACAAACAACCGACCATTCAATGAAGAATCTTTCACAACATACAGATTGGAATTCAATGAAACGTCTCCTCCTACAAACAACCGGCCATTCATTGAAGAATCCTTTACAACATACAGATTGGAGTTCAATGAAACGTCTCCTCCTACAAACAACCGGCCATTCATTGAAGAATCCTTTACAACATACAGATTGGAGTTCAATGAAACGTCACCTCCTACAAACAACCTGCCATTCAATGAAGAATCCTTTACAACATACAGATTGGAATTCAACGATGCATCACCACCTACAAACAACCGACCATTCAGCGAAGAATCTTTCACAACATACAGATTGGAGTTCAACGAAACGTCACCTCCTACAAACAACCGGCCATTCAATGAAGAATCCTTCACAACATACAGATTGGAGTTCAATGAAACGTCACCGCCAACAAACAACCTGCCATTTAATGAAGAATCCTTTACAACATACAGATTGGAATTCAAAGAAACGTCACCTCCTACAAACAACCGACCATTCAATGAAGAATCTTTCACAACATATAGATTGGAGTTCAAAGAAACATCACCTCCTACAAACAACCGGCCATTCAGTGAAGAATCCTTTACAACATATAGATTGGAGTTTAACGAAACGTCACCACCTACAAACAAACGATTATTGAATGAAGAATCCTTTACAACATATAGATTGGAGTTTAACGAAACGTCACCGCCTACAAACAAACGACTATTCAACGAAGAATCCTTTACAACATATAGATTGGAGTTTAACGAAACGTCACCACCTACAAACAAACGACTATTCAACGAAGAATCCTTTACAACATATAGATTGGAGTTCAAAGAAACGTCACCACCTACAAACAACCGATTATTGATTGATGCATCCTTTACTAAATACAGATTGGAGTTAAATGAAACATCACCACCTACAAACAACCGGCCATTCAGCGAAGAATCTTTCACAACATATAGATTGGAATTCAAAGAAACGTCGCCTCCTACAAACAAACGATTATTGAATGATGCATCCTTCACAACATACAGATTGGAGTTCAATGAAACATCGCCACCTACAAACAGCCGACCATTCAATGAAGAATCTTTTACAACATACAGATTGGAGTTCAATGAAACATCACCACCAACAAACAGCAGACCATTCAATGAAGAATCTTTTACAACATACAGATTGGAGTTCAATGAAACATCACCACCAACAAACAACCTGCCATTCAATGAAGAATCTTTTACAACATACAGATTGGAGTTCAATGAAACATCGCCTCCTACAAACAGCCGACCATTCAATGAAGAATCTTTTACAACATACAGATTGGAGTTCAATGAAACGTCACCTCCTACAAACAGCCGACCATTCAATGAAGAATCTTTCACGACATATAGATTGGAGTTCAATGAAACGTCACCTCCTACAAACAGCCGACCATTCAATGAAGAATCTTTCACGACATATAGATTGGAGTTGAGCGATGCATCGCCTCCTACAAACAGCCGACCATTCAATGAAGAATCTTTCACGACATATAGATTGGAGTTGAGCGAAGCATCACCACCGACAAATAAACGACCATTCAATGAAGAATCCCCCACAACATAAAGCTTGGAGTTCAACGACGCATCACCTCCTACAAACAACCGACCATTTAATGAAGAATCCTTCACAACATATAGATTGGAGTTCAACGAAGCGTCTCCTCCTACAAACAAACGACCATTCAACGAAGAATCTTTCACAACATACAGGTTGGAGTTCAATGATGCATCACCACCGACAAATAAACGACCATTCAATGAAGAATCTTTCACAACATACAGGTTGGAGTTCAACGATGCATCTCCTCCTACAAACAAACGATTATTGAGAGAAGAATCTTTCACAACATATAGATTGGAATTCAACGATGCATCACCTCCAACAAATAAACGAGAGTTGAGAGAAGCGTCTTTTACAACGTACAATTTGGAGTTCAACGAAGCGTCGCCCCCCAAATAAAAACGCGAGTTGAATGATGCGTCCCCATACAACAACATATTTTGATGACCAGTTATGTTCAATGTCACATCCAAATTGGCTTTTACATTGGTGTTTCCGCCGACCACAGTATTTCCAATATTGATTTCTTGCGCTACTGTGGGCAAAATGTTGAAAGTTGTGTTGTTTGTTGTTAAAATTTGGCCGGCATCATTGATTTGTAGATCGCCCGACATCACCATGTTTCCAGACGCCTCCAACACGTTATTGTTTGGTCGGTTAAAGAAATAGGGTGAGTACAAGTTGAACATCTTAGTTCTTGGCGATGATGTATCGTAATTCTGGATTACGCCGGAAATCACAAAGTCGTTTTCATTAATTAGATTAACCGCCGACAAATTAACGCCAGATATCAAAGAATTATTATCCAAGGGTCCAACATTAACCCAAGTTGCAAACCCATCAACTGAATATAGGATGAGACCCGCGTCGCCCACTGCGATTGCACGGGATGCATCCAGCACTTGTACAGACCGAAGTGTGCCGGATATCGCAACCTGCGACCACGAAACTGTGTATGCAGACCCGATCCACAATAAATCGTGCGCATACCAAATTGCATTGGCGCCGACCACAATCACGTGGTTTTTCACTCCATCATTGAATACTTTCACGTCGTAGAATGTAGAGCCGGTTGCAACAAGTGTTCCAAAAACTGGATTAAAACCAAGTGCTATATACGTTCGGTATGGAACAATTCCACCAACACCGACAATCACTGTATCCAGTCCGAAGCCATGAATTGAATTGACTGCAGTTAGTCCAGTTGAAATATAAGTGGTGGGTATGCCACTTCTCCAAGCAGGAGTTGCACTATTAAAAATAATACCATTTCCAACAGTACTACTATTGATGCCAGTTCCTACAATGATACGCTCATTTATTAATCCTTGGTTTGCTAAAAAGATGGATGTTGTGTTGATGGTAACATTAATTGCACCAACAAATGAAATTATGGACCATGTTTCCCCCCCGTTAGTAGAACGGAAAAAATATCGGCTATCACCGGCAATGAGTATCTCTGTATCACTAATTGCGTAAATTGCACTAAAAAAATGTTCTGTCTTTTCCAAATCATCTGGACCTGGGTTTCCACTGGAACCCAATATGCGACTTTGTGTCCACGTGTATCCACCGTCCACCGTTTTCAAAAAGTATTGAGTAAATGGTTCATTATTTGTTACAGGACTTCCCACCGCGTACCCAGTGTTTCCAAAAAACGCAGTTCTGTATACCTGGAACAAAATGTCGGCGGCGACAATCAATTCTTGATGCGCAAGCTTTACGGGTCCGTTGATATCCATTGCAAACCGGTTTGCCTCGTTTACAGTAGAGACGTTGTATTTATTGACAGCAATGGAGGTTTTCAAATTGCTTGTCAAATTGCCAGAAATGATGTTCATCGCTGGATATTTAACGTTTGAATTATCAGTGAGCGCAACCACACCCATAATTTTATTGTTTGGGAAATAACCACCGCCCAAAGTAATTCCGCTACCTTTTTCGGTACCAATACGTAAAAAAGTATTGGATGAATTGTCGCTTGCTACCAAGTATGCGGTCGTCCCCGTCTTAAATGTATTGTCACCATATATGGTTGGAATATAGGGCACATCGGTTAAAGGGTTTCCGTAAATAATCATATGCGCATCTGTCAGGAAATTCTTGCTTAAATCTTGAGATAAAATGACACGGGGTTTGATTTTGACAACATTGGAAACGTCAATGGTTAAATTTCCGCCCTGTTCATAAACTAGACGACCGCTGAAATTCTCTGTTGCAAGATTCATAGAATTGTCTATGTAAAAATCAATGTACGCGCGGGATGGATCTACATTCACCGTCATTCCTTGGTTAAATACATTTCTGGCGACCACGTTTTTATTAGTTGCAGTCGTCGTGTGCATATCTATTGTGCGAACTAAATCACTGGAAATATCAATCGTAGCTTGAGGTGTTTTTGTATTAAATCCGAATAGCCGGTTTTCACCATGAAGCATAGTCCCACCCGAAAAATCCATATATATGCTTTCATTGACAAATGCGTTCTCTGCAATATATAAGTTACCAACAATGTTTGTATTAAAGACATTCAATTTACCATTAATAGTGATATCGCCATATCCATTGATATTTCCACCAACTATCAAATCTTTCGTGAGAATGGAGTCATCTTTGACTCGGAGTCCACCACAAATATCCCAGTCACCCACGTAAAAATTTTTTAATGTGAATTTATCGGCGACAATGGTGTTTACACTGATATTATTAAGTTTGTCTAGTTTGTTGGTTCCTCCATATTTTTTCCATGACATTATTTATATGTATATGGTATATGCATATAAAATAAGGGAACTCGTCGTTCCCTTATGATCCCATACTAAGGGAATGGTTCATAAGGTTAACTTACGGTTAGCATTAAGGGATTTCGTTATTCCCTTATAATCCCATACTAAGGGATTGGTTCATAAGGGAAGGTATAAGCGAAGCAAAAAAAGGCGTAAACTTGTTGAACCTACGGTTTCCTTTACTAAATATACCGTCAAATAAATCTAGAACCACGCCGATGTTTTCTTTTGGGTTTTACGAACAGAGTGGGTTCGCCTTCTTGTAGATGAGTTTTTCATCAAGAACTTGCGAATGTTTGATTCATCTTTCAAAATGAGGTCCACCACGTTTCTATAAAAGTTTCGGAACTGTTCTCTGCATTTTTTCATTTCTCTCAATGAGAACCATTTGATTTCTATTTTCTCAAACAGTTTGGTGTCTGTCAAAAACTTCTTGTTCATTCGTTGCCACAGGAATCGGTGATTGTCGTTGTAATGTTTCACCAAATCTGTATTATATTCTAGATTGAATAAGTGGATGTGGTAAGTTTCATACTGCATCTTGTAGACACCGCCGGAACGCTTAATTAGAGCACCAATTTGTTTTCCGTCCCCCAAAAACCCGGTAAGTTCCTCGCCTCCTTCTCTCAATGCCGTGTCATAAATGGTTTCGCCGGGGTCAACCCCTCCGCCGAAATCCGACCACCCGGGAGTGTCGGCAAGACTGTTCTCTTTGCCGAATAAAAAATAAAGCTCGCCATTGTAGAAGCAAGCTGGTAATATACTTGCGCCAACCATTATATATATATAAGGGATTTGCTTATGAAAAATAAGGGTATTAAAAGGCGAAAGCGAAGCCCGACAGCCTTAACCGTAGGTTTCTTTTAAGGGAAGGTTCAAAAGGAAACCTACGGTTTCCTTTAAAGGGAGGGGTCGTATAGCCGTTAGGCTACGCCTTTGGGGAACCGTAGGTTCCCTACCTTATTCGTGGACGAGTCGGAGACACACCGAGAAATCCGCGCCATTCAAATGAATCACATTGCCCGCATCATCCAGCAATTGCAAGTTCATTCTCTGTATGTTGACCTTTTCTAAATACTTTCGGACCTCAGAAACCAGTAATCCATTTGCCTTGTTTACGCACAAGGTGTCCCCAAATTTCACGGTGGAAGGGATGCATATTTTGGCAATGATGTTCTTGCTCTGGTTTGTTTTCTCTAAGGGCGACACAAAAGAATTGGAGTTGCCGTTAGAGAACTCGTTTAATGCTAAAAACACGTGCCTAGGACTCTTCAAGTTCAAAATGCATTCGGAAGTAAGTCCCGCGGTTGTCAAATTGTAGGAGGTGTCTCTAAACCCCAAAGTCCATCCAAGATTGTTTTGGTTATTCATTTCATAGACATTTCCGCACATATCCACATTGGTTGCGAGAGAATATGTGGTGGTCTTGGATTTAAACAAAGATTTGTTGTTTACAATGCTGTAAGAGATATCGGTGGCCAAACTCAAATTTTGGAGTTGGTTATTTATCTCTGCAACAAAAGAAACATCGGTGTAATAGTTGGGCGTTAATGTAAGAATCTTGGACGACCCACCGTTCTTGATTCGCAGATAGTTGTTGCCGTTTTGCAGACAATCGTTGTTGGCATAAATGTTGTAGAAAGTGATGGGGAGGTCAATAGAGACGACCTCCATTGAACGGACCTCGGACAACCTTTCTCCAAAAACCATATTCACAGAAGCGTACGAAGTGTACTCGTAGTTGGGTCGGTACTTGCTATCAATATTGACAATCTTCTCTTTCAAGGTTTTGCTGACGCCCTTCATAACCATATGGCTTCCCTGTTGTTGCACGCTGGGTTCCAAAACATCGTAATAATAACTAGTCATTTATATTATTAAGATACAAAAGTTATGCCCCTCATTTAACTAATTGGTGTTGCTTTCACCGAGCTTGCGCTTTTTTTAGGGGGGTCTACTGCATCTGCACCTTGGTTCTCCATTCCCTCATACAAACCCGCTCTCTTCAAAAAGAAAATTCCAGTAACTATAACTAAAGCGGCAACAAAAATATGCAGATTTTTCTTGTTGGCAAAAAATTTTGAAAAGTTCTCAAACATCGTTGGTATATACTTACTATAAAAATTATTTTGCACCCTTGCATTTACCACACTTGGTGGATTTTGCAAAAATCATACCGTAAGACAAACCGGGAACTGGAACAACATTCGTTTCAATAGTCGTTCTCACAAATTTGTGCACGGTCCCCTCGGACGATTTACTAAATACGAGAGAAGGCATTTATATAATAAGTAGGGAAACCTACGACCCCTTCCCTTAAGGGGAGAACCTATCAATAATAAATGGTGAAACTAATTTTTCATTAAGGGAAGGGGTCGTAGGGGAAAGGGCGAAGCCCGACGGGCTTAACCGTAGGTTTCCCTACTTAAAATTGAAAATAAAACAATTCAAACTACTTAATTTATTCAAAACACTTAAATTAATAAACAACCATAATATAATGAAGTATAATTGCGAGTTTTGCGAAACCGGCTTCAAATATAAAAAACAGCACGACGAACACGTAGTTTGTTGCGAATTTGTTGATAAAAAAAAAGAAGAACTCAAAGAGAACATTGATTTGACGGATGACCCCATTCCTACACCGCGACTAATGTACGAAATCGTAAAAAACCTGATGGTGCGAAACCAGCATTTGGAAAAAGAAGTGGAGGAACTTCGCAAATTTGTCAAAAGAGAGAAAAGCAAAATCAATGTCATTGAGTACTTGAACAACCACCATTTCCCAACGATAGATTACCCACAAATGATGAAAATGCTGGTCGTCCAGCCAAGACATTTAGAAGCGGTGTTTGAAGGCAATATTGTAGACGGGGTCTTTGCCTTGTTTGACGGTTTGGAATTACCCATCACTGCGTTCTCGCACAAGAACGCGTTTTACGTTTACAAAGAAGCCTCGTGGCACGAGTTCCCCCAAATATCCATGAATGCGATGTTTGACATTTTATCCAACCGATTCATGAAGGCATATCGGACGTGGGAAAGGTCCAAACCCGAGCTCAATGTAGAGACCGAAGAAGTGCAGAAACAAAAAATGATACTGCTGAGAAAAGTGCTCGGCACATCCATGAACGACGAAAACAAATATCGCAAATTCGGCACAATGATGTTTGAGAAGCTGAAGAAGAACGTGAAGAATATTGTGGAGTACGAGTTCGACTAGGAGGGCGTAGCCCCCCTATGACCCCCTCAAGTGATAAGATAAAATACTATAATTATCCGTAAAATGGGTTAAAGAAAACCTCATAATATATTGTGTAATAGAATGAACAAACGTCTATTGCCAATTTGCTCCTTTAGCTCAGTGGTAGAGCATTGCACTTGTAATGCAAAGGTCTTGGGTTCAATCCCCAAAGGGAGCTAAGGGAACCGTAGGTTTTCCCAACGTGTTAAATAATAAATTATTATGTAATTTATTTTTTTTATAAGAGAAGCGAAGCTTCTCTGAATCCGTAGGTTCTTTTAAAAGGGAGGGTGTCGTAGGGGGCATAAGAGAAGCGAAGCTTCTCTGAATCCGTAGGTTCTTTTAAAAGGGAGGGTTCATAAGGGAACCGTAGGTTCTCTTAAAAATTGAAATGTTTCAAAACCAATTACAGAGAAGAACACAACAATATACAAATTAACAAAATGTCCATTGATTATCTCGCTAAAAAAAACGCCCATCCCCGCGACGCTTTCATCCAGTTTGATGAACCAACGCACGTCTACACGGTCCACGGCGACAGAACATTCATGTCGGTCACAACCTGGAACCACCACCACTTCCCTAAATTTGACGCCGACAAAATCATCAAGCAGATCATCAGCAGTAAAAAGCACAAGACCGACCCCGAATACAAGTACTACCAGATGACCGCCGAACAAATAATGGATATGTGGAACGCCAACCGCGACGGGGCGTCCTCCGCCGGAACCAATATGCACTACGACATTGAGTGCTATTACAACCAGATGGTGGTTTCCAACGACAGCATTGAGTACCGCTATTTCCAGAATTTCTTGAGAGAAAACCCCCATCTACACGCGTATAGGACCGAATGGACCATTTACCACGAAGAACTGAAGATTGCAGGTTCAGTAGATATGATTTACGAGAATCCCGACGGAACGCTCCTCATATATGACTGGAAAAGGTGCAAGGAAATCGTAAAGGAAAACGCGTATGGAAGCACGGCGACTACTGAATGCATTCAGCATTTGCCAGACACCAACTTTTGGCACTATGCGTTGCAACTCAATACGTATAAAACCATCATTGAAGAGAAGTATGGGAAAAAGGTGGTGGGGTTGTGCCTGGTTTGCCTGCATCCCAACAATGCGGACTACCAATTGATTGAGGTGCCATTTATGGAGAAAGAATTGGTAGATTTGTTTGAATATCGGAGAGAGATGCTTGTTAAGCAAGCGCAAAAGGCTTTGCCGAAAACAAAAGCTTCTTCAGCAAATGCTTTACCAAAAGCTTTATCAAAAGTAACCCAAACAAATTCCAAGAAAGGCAGTGGTTTATTATTAAATTTAAATAGTATATAAAAATATTGAATAAATATTAATAAATGCTTACGTATTTATTAGAGAAGCTTGACAAAATTAAAAAAGACCGGGCTCTCTATTGTTCTCAAATTGAAAAAGAAAAAGAAGAAAAAGAAACCCGTGTTCCAACCGTCTACGATTTCATCTGCAAAAATACAAGAAAGAAATAGTTCATTTTACAAATTCTTTACCATCCCATTTTTCTTTCATGATGGGGTTTCAAAAATTCTCCAAGCCGGTGATTCTCCATCATACCATCCGTTGCACGTTCAATATCGCCAACCCATTCATTTGGTTCAAGACGATACTTCTTTATAATTCTTTTTTCAAGAGCCTCTACCTTTTTTATCGTACTTGCTAAAACTTTTTTTTGTTTCGGTGCGAGTTCTTCTTCGTCGTATTCCTCCACATTCAATAGACCTTTTTGATGATACATATATTGCTTGTCGTCAAAAAACTCTTCTCGTGCTTGTTTCAATCGATCATTGTAATCTTCCATCTTCTCTTGTTCTTTCATTCGTTTCGCCTCCGCTTTTGCCTCCGCTTTTGCCTCCGCTTTCGCGTCTGCTTTTGCCTCTGATTTCGCCTCGGCTTTTGACGACTTTTGGGTCTCTCTCTGCTGTTTGCTTACCGGTTTTGTATAAGCTTCACACTCACCGGTCTTTTTATTCTTACGCGTTCCATTTTTGCAACGAGGCATTTATATAATATATTTATATTTGTATTTATATTTATTGGTTTTCTAAAGGAGGGTTCCAAAAGGAGGGTTCATAAGGGAACGTAGTTCTCTTACTTACTTACATTATAATCGGCAAAAAATATAAACAATAGTTGTTTATATATTTAAATGAACTTTCCACGAAGCCCCTTTTACATCATTGGAAAATTAATAGTAAACTACATCTTTTTTATTATCCAGTATATTCGGACATTCAATAACAAACCGCCAACAAAACTTTTAGTACTACCCTATGTAGAGACGCAATATGACAAGTCGTGCAAGAAGTATTTGAATTTTTATAACACAAAGACTCCCGATGAGAATTCCAACATAGACCCGGTTCTCTACGATTTTGACAAGAGAAAAGAGATTTTCGTGAGTGTAGACAACGAAATGGAGAAACAATGGAAGTCGCGAATCCTCATTGAAAATACTCCGCGCGGAAACGTGATGATGTATTTCAATCCCTACCTGTTGTCGTACCACTACTACAGCGACGAGCAAATCATCCCATACAAGATTTTGGAGCAAGTAGCGACCAAGTATGTTGTGATGTTTCGGTGCAAGGATTTCTTCATTGATGTAGAGAAGAGACCACGCAATCAAATCCTGGTTGTTTTGCAGAAAGAAGAGGATTCACTCAAGTCCAAGAAAATGAAAGTAAATGATATCACAAAGTGCGTGAATATCCAGTCGGACTCCAAAGATGTGTTTGCTGCGCTCAAAGATTATAGGTCGGAAGTGACGAAGGCCGATGCAACGAAGACCGATGCAACGAAGGCCGAACCAAATGGTTCATCCAGATTCACAAAAGAAACAAAGACAAAAGCAAAACTCGTAAAAAGGGCCGAAGAACCCAAGTTCTCCAATAAATTCGTCCGGGTCGGAAAAATGTGCGAGTTCAACATTACGCAGAAACCCGTGAACAAAAAAATAGAGGCAGTCAATGAACTGATGTTTGGTGCAAAACCTGTGAATAAAGTGGTTGATTTCTTTGACGACCTGGAAATTGTAGATATGCCCGAAGACGAACCGATATCAGCTTACCAATTGTTTAAAAAACAGCAACAATTGAATATGAAGGCGACTTAAGCTGAAGCATATTTTTTCCCAACTGTGAACCAAAGGATGAGAGAAAGCACCGTACCGGCTACATATCCTTGACCCAGACCCGCAGAACCATTGATGCGCTGACCGACCATCGGCATAATCAAACAAGACAACAAAGCATAAAAAAGCATAATTTGCCAAAACATTTTATATTATACACCAATATAATATAAATTTTATACATCTGTTTTTTTGGATTCGCGTTCCTTAACCCATTCCAAAAACGCATTGCTTTTCTCTAGAGAGAACATTGTGCCCAAATGGCTTTTTGCAATGTGATAGGCCATTCTTTCTTTTTCATTGAGAGAATCCAAAAATTCTTTACCGAGGTTTTCTTTTGGACATTCCTCTTTATTCGTCGGACATTCCTTATTCGTCGGATATTCCTTATCCATTGCATTAATTGATTATTTGTTATTATGCTTTTTTACAAACAATCAATTTAGACTTCAATTTTAAAGGAAACCTACGGTTTCCTTTTGAACCTTCCCTACAGAGGAGGGGTATATGCTTAACCATTAAAGGGAAGGGGTCATAAGGGAAAGGACGCTATAAGGTGCATCGCGTCTAGCGACACTCCGGAGGCGTCCAACCGTCGGCGCCCAAAAGGCGCCTTAACCGTAGGTTTCCCTACAGAGGAGGGGTCATAGGGGAACTACGTTCCCCTAAAATTGAACTCTTTTTACATTTCTCTGCAGAGAAACATAAAAACATTGCAAATTAATCATCAAAATGAACATCTTAATTATCGTGCTGGGATGCCACGTGGCCTACTTGCTCAACGACCGCATTCAGACCGCGGTCCAGCTTACAACTGTTTTGCCCAAAGAAAACATTGTCTGGGGATTCAGCGGCGGAATTAAAAACAAAATGGCCGACAAAGTGTCAGAAGCAGAGAAAATGAAGAAAATCGTCGCAAGTAATGTACCGTTCGTCTACGGTTCTCAGTCCCAGTGGAACTATATTTTGGACGAGGAATCCACCAACACTGCAGAGAACTTCACGATGTTCCGCCAAATTTTGGAAAAAGAACCGAATAAGTATTCGGACATATACGTGGTCACATCGGATTTCCACTTTGATAGAGCAAAAAGAATTGCAGACGGAATCATAGAAAACAACGGGTTTCATTGGGTTCTCTCCGATTTAGAATACGGAAACTTCAGAGAAATGGAAAAAGTTCATATGCAAAATGTAGAGAACGATGTGCGCGCCGCCCTAACAAAATAAGGGAACTCGTCGTTCCCTTATGAACCCATACTAGTGAGGGAAGGTTCAAAAGGAAACCGTAGGTTTCTTTTAAAGATTCATTGGAATCTTTTTTTCTAAAAACACAATTGTAGAGGAAGGGGTCGTAGGGGAAACCTAAGGTTTCCCTACATTCCGGCGAAAGGCGTTCTCTTAACCGCGGACACAAATTTGTAATCGTCCATCATCTCGCATTTTTTCTGCAACGACTCCAAATACGTGGTTTGCGAAATGGAGGTGTATGTGCTTTCCGGTTTTGCAATCTTGCACACTACATTCTGGGGAGTGAACAAAGGAGCACCCGTAAGCGTCTTGGTTGCAGTAGAGCACTGTTTCTTGAAAACAAACCCGGTGGTCTTGGCAATATCGGGAGGACAATAAGTTGCAATGTCGGAGAGAGTCTTCTTCTTCAGTCGCGTGATATAATCGGTCTGGTCATTGATGTTTTTACCGGCGTCCGGCTTCACGACGGCATAAGGATAAGGACGACTGATCCATCTCTCTCTTTTTGCCATCATTCCCTTAAAAGACAACACAGACGGTTTGACCACGGTGTTATCTTCTAAACTAATTGTTTCGGACGCTTTGATGTTTGGATTTGCGTATCGTCCGTTGAAATCTTTCAAAACCGCGCCTTTGCTCGGAGTATGGATAAGAGAACGAGACAAAGACGTCTGGCCGATGTAACCCTGGTTCCGAGTCGTGCCGTTGATAGAGAATTGTTTTTGGTTTACGCTTAAATTGTTGTAGCGTGCTTCCGTTTTTCGTTTTAAAGCCACAATGGACATTTATAATATAGATGGAGGAAAACAAAATCCAAGAGGATGAAAACATTTTTTTTATTTTTAAAAATAAAAATGTCTCTGATAAAAACGTTTTAAAAAACCGAAGTAGAGAGAAAGGGGTTTTTCTTTCAAAATAGGGGTTTTGAAAGAAAAATCAAATACTTATTTCTGTAAAATCGGATAGCTTCGCAAAAAAAGTTGAATAACCAATTATGTAAGAACAACGCATTACATAATCAATAAATGTTTACGCCCTACCTTTTGGCTAGGATCATTAAACCATTGTTGTTGAAAAACCGATCCTTGATATACCACTCCGGATGGAGTGCCAAGAATTCCTGGATTCCGAACCACATCCCCTTGAGAATCTCTTCTCTTGGAATTCCAGTTTGGGCGGCCAATTCGGTGGCTTTACCATACGCCTGCTGGTAATTGTATCCATATTCGCGCACGGTCTCGCCATCTATTTCGTCAACGGTGGTGTCGTGCATAATAATGTATTTATTGCAAACAGCAGAGAATTTCTCAAGTTCTCTGCGAATTTGGCCGTAAACGTGCCAGGTATCAATGAACACCAAATCAAAAGTTTCGTCCGGTGCAAACTGCAGTTCCAAATCGTTTTTCCACTCGTACTTGACATCCACGTTCAACCCCTCAACTGCGTCTATGAACTCGCCGATCTGGCACTCGCGCGAATCGTTCATAAACATACGTTTGCGAATGCCGTTCTTGTTCTCTAGAAGACCCGCTGAAATCGCCCACGACGAAATACAACCGCGCACACCCAATTCAATGGCGCTGTTGCACTGTTTGGCGTATCGGAACAAAGTGGGTAAATGCTCGTTGATGTCGGAGGCAGTATTGCACAGTCCGCGAAATTTCTTTATAATAATGTCCATTCTTATAAAAATATATGTTTTCTCTGTTTAAATTGCTTTTACAACGAATAAATAAAGGAAACCTACGGTTTCCTTTAGAACCTTCCCTTATAGGGAACCTATGGTTAAGGCGCCCAAAGGGCGCCGACCGTTGGACGCTTCGCGTCCTTTCCCCTTTGACCCCTCCCTTAAAATGGAAGGTATAAGCAAAGCAAAAAAGGCGTATTTATATGTTATTTTTAAAGGGAAGAGTCAAAGAGAAACCGTAGGTTTCTTTTAAAGCATGGGTTCATAAGGGAACGGCGAGTTCCCTTATTTTGATCTCGTCAAACTTTTCATTGCTCAAGGCATTCATCATCACATTGAGTGGCGTTGGCAGCTCATTCTGCAAAATGCATTGCAACACGTCCTGAGAAAATCCTGAGACCGTGGTAATTCCAAATGTTTCGCTGAACTGTACAGTCTCGTTACGCGTGTTCCAAAAAACAATCTTGGGCATCTTCAAACCAGCGTCCAAAAACATTTTCTCTACAGTTTCTTTCGTTGCATCGTTGTATAAAGTGTCAACTTTGCTCAAAGGCTTGTCACTGACAATAATCAGTTTCTCTGCACCCATATTATCAAATATTAGTTTCAATATGGTGCAAATGTCTATTGGTGTTTCACTAGCGCCTTCACTAGCGCCTTCATCTAATATTTTCTGCACTTTTTCAAACACAGTTTCACCGGTTATCTCTACAAGCCTGGGCACGGATTCCAAGGTAATAATGTGGTCCACAAGTAGACTGAGTGTATTTGACATGAGTGTTTTATTCCCTAGAACAACGGTCTTGTTCAGCTTATATCTAGTTTCTCTCCATTGGATTTCAATGGATTCATCTAAGGATTGACCATTGAAATAGGGCGCAATAATTTCATGGGGCAATGAACCCGATGTCTTTTTAGTCCGGGTTTTCATATATTCGGCAAACCGTTCCCCGTCATTTTCTTCAAATGCCCGGATGTGGCGCTTAAACGCCTCCGCCGAAAGTGATTTATAATCAATGCTTGACCAATCCCCTGCGCACATTTTCTGCTCCAGAACGCCAATATAAGTCCGGAGAGGCGTCAAGTACTTCTTTCTAAGATCGGACATGGATACCTTCATTGTGCGGGCCAACCTAAAAGTAATCGCAGTTTCTTTGTTGACCGCACTAGTTTCGGAAGGCACCCACTTGGCGGCAAGAGAAACGGGTTTGCCCACACTCATATTGGCAAGGTCGGCAACTAATTGTTCGCTCAAATGTTTCAAGTAGGCGTGCATTGCCTTGGATTTGCGGGGCAAATAAACCAGGTCATCGTAGCGCCCATATTTATTTAAAAACAGAGGCATATTCTCAATCAACTGTTGTTCGTCGTATTTCTGCAACCATCCAAGTAATTGGCGACCCAAATCGCGTTCACCGCGAACACTTCGGATGTGGGCGATGATTTTCAAAGTGTACATCAAACTCTCTTGGGCCGAATTTCTCAGCGCATTTCGCAACTCCAAATCGCCCGTACTGCGATTAACATTGTAAAATAAATTTAAAACTTGGTCATAAGATGTCCGTTTAATAACCGGCTCAGGCAATACAACTTCCTCCTTTTTTTTTGACCCAAACATATAACTGAACGCATTGTAGATTAATGACATATTGAATAAGTATATATAGCACCATCGTTTTATATATTTTACTTTGTAGTTGTATTCAAAATCTCGCAAACAAGACAAATAGAGAAGTTTGCGCCATTCAAATCCACGGTTTGCCCCTTGTCGTTCATTAATTTAATTGCTAATTTCTGGATACGAACTGGCCCATAATATTTGCGGTCCTGGTTCTGCAATGTGCCTCCGAATTCCATATAGGTTTGGCCAAATTGCATACCGGTCAATTTCATCGGAATCAGTGCAAAAACATCTTTTAAATAGGGTCCTGCTGCATAACTTTTGGCCTTGGTTCGTTTGTTCTCTATGATTTGGTTCATCGCATACAATTGTTTGGAAGTCAAATCCGTGTTCAATTTGTTGGTGGCAGAAACCGCGGTTTTAAGACCCGTTACTGGGTCGCACTGGTAAGAAATTCGCGAAGCATATGAAGGCAGGGCAACATCATTCTCTAACGAAGTGATGGTAATTAGTCCTGCATTGACGTGGTTCTGGATAAAATCGTCCAACACAATCAAGAAATAATTGTACAAATTGGTGTTCAAAACAACATCACTAATTAAAGCAATTTTGTTAGTGAGCGCATTGTATGAATACGCATATTTATAGTTTTTACTATTAAACACGTTGTATTTATAATTTTCGGTTGAAAGAGATGCTTCCGTTATTTGTGTAAAATCGCCCAAAGCATATTCGGTGAAAGAATGGAACCCAAGAAGCCATCCAAGGGTAGAGTCCCACGTTGCATTTTGGGTAACGCCAACATTGCAATAAACAAAACTGACTGCATCGTAAAAAACGAGCTTGAAATCACTCGCGTAATACGTTTTGTTAATATTCATCCGAATGTTTGCATACTGCAAATTGCCGTCGTTGAAGAGCGTGATTTTACTGCCTTTTGCCAAATCACTTGCATCAAACAGTGCTTGAATTGCGGCAATCAAACCTTCTCTCGTATAAACCTCAATGTTGTCTGGACCAAGTGGCAGCGTAAAAACAATATCATTTGCGCCTCCTACATCGGCCACACCGTTTATATAGGGTTTAAATATAAATTGATTATTCAGTGGTGTCAAGGGTATTACATTGTTATATACGCGCTCTCGGCCAAATACTTCAGCGTGTGTAGTTGCCAAATCCATATTATCTGCCAAAACATAAGAAGGGTCAATATACAAATATTTATTCCACGAATTATATGAACTGTTATCAATAAACGAAACTTTATAATTGATTTCTGTCAACACTTTGCTGATTTTGAGTTGAAGATACAATTTTGAATTTAAAAACGAAATGTTGCTGGCATTCATAATGGAATAGCCGTCCGAATCCGCAAACCGGATAAAATCGTTGTTTATACCTCTTATCAAATCGTCTAATGTAAGATATATTTTTTCAGTGAAAAACAATTCAACATTCGGACTATTTTGGTTGCCGTATCCGTTTCCACTGGGTCCGCCATTTTTTTTGGATATCAAGACAATTTTGTTATTTGTGCTATTCACAGTAATGGAAGGCGCCGAACTGAATGGTGTTACTTGTGTGAAACTAGAATCCGTGAGATTATTAATGCTGGAATCAAATAAAAATGGACTTTGACTCAAAAAACACGACGACATATCCACGATATAGGTTGTCTGATTAAATTCGCGTGCAATATCAAATTGAAATTTGGCATAATCTCCCAAAATGGATAATCCAGTATTGTAGGTGGAAGAACCCACATTAATATTAAATTCGCCGTCGGGTTTATAAGTTGGTACAATAGTCTCTGCATTCATTGCAATCAACGCACTATTTACGGCGTCAATATAACTGGTGAATAAATAACCATTTGGATACCCATTTGTTGCGGACGCGGGAACCGTCGCAATTCGTGTATTCTCAATCACATTGTAATTTGCCTTAGTACACTCTATTTTTATGGTTGCTGCATTTAATCCCGACCCAATGATATAATTGGTTAGTTCTGTCTCTTTTTCCGAGACAATTTCATTCAGTTCATTTGTGTCATTTTTAAAAACAAAACACGAATCATTTCCCGTCCAGATATGTTTTCCACCAATATTGGTTTCCGTTGGAAAAACAATTGCCAATTTGGAATTGTCCGTTTGCGCAATTTCTATACGGTTCAATTTGACCGCAATTTCAAAATGAGAATTCAATACATCCGCAATTGTATTGTTTACGCGTCTGAAATAGGACCAATTCTGGTCTAAATACGCATTTGTAGCCATTTGACTGACAATATTATCATATATCGCATTTCTGCTGTATGTTCCATTGGCAAGTGTGAGTGTTATGGGTATATGGTTTATAATGGTAGAACTCGTGATATTAAACGACGGGTCTGTTCCAGAATACTGATATATTGTAAAGTAATTGTTTGCAGAGATATCATTGGATCCCTTATTTACTGTGTACAAGGTTAAATTTGCAGAATCAATATCTCCAATGAGTGGTAAAATATTTTTCTGCGAATAAGCCACATATGGATAATAATTTGTTTCTCGGTAACCCAAGAAACTTGGAATTGTCCGAATTTTTTCAGAACCGGAGTCATCAGGCGACGACCATACTGGAAAATACAGCTGATAATCAGTTTCGTTGTATTTTTTCTTCAAATCAAGTTCAAACACGATTTTGGAATCTTTTGCGCCCAATTGATACGAAACTTTGGTTTCGCCCATACTCAAATCAACCACGGTGCTATAAAGAGAATTGTTCTTGATTTCGGAATCATTTCGGACTCCTTTTAAAAATGTAAATTGATTATTGATTGCGGTGACAATATCATCTCCGGTATATGTTCCGGAGCGGATTTCCACCTTTACGTCGTGGTCGCCGTTATTGATGCCTGGGCTGTTGCCTTTGATGTAGAAAAAATTGCTTCCAAAAGTTTCGTTAATGGTGTACCAGGTATAAGGGATTTGCACCGAATACAGTTTCATTGAAATCACATTGTCAATGCTTTCCGACAAATTCATCGTGAAATTGGTGGCGCTTGTGTTTCCGGGGTCTTCGCGAAACTGACTGTCTATGGAAATCATTTTGAAAATGGTTTTTCTCTCTACTGGGTTGAGTTTTTTGGGGTCTGCAATGTAATCCACGTTGTGAGTTGTTACCGTGCTGATTGTGGTGGTTGCGTTTCCAATGACTTTGGATGATGCTTTTGCATTGGTATTCCCCAGGGTTTTTGCAATCTCATCTAGATTTGGATCTTTTGCTTGTTCATTTAATTTGGAGTTGTCGTTTGCCTGGACAATTTTCATACCGTATTCAAACCCCTCAACTGCGTCTTCCGATTCCGATTCCAGAAAAAAACGATCATACATTGACTCAAAGAAATGGTAGAGACGCTTGGATTTCTGCTCGTATTTATCCATAAATTGGAGGATTTTCATCTCCAGTTCTCTGTCACTCGGATTATTCAAATTTAGTAATTCAAAACATTCTTGGTCTGTATAACTATGGATATCGTATTCATCCGCCATTCTATACTAATAGATTACAATAAAACAATGATTTATATTTTTTTTTAGGGATTTCATTTTTATAATCTGTTTTTGAACATATTGATAATGTACTCGGTTAGGTCCATTTTTTGCTTGCATTTCTCTATGACATCTAGTGGGAAAATGGTGATCCCGTGGCTTCTCTTCAAGTGGCATTTGCCTTTAAAACAAATTATATCCATTGCGGTCAAGACCGCATCTTCCTCCTCCGTCATATTGCTTCGGTCAATGCGCGCCTTACCTAAATACGAGAACCGGTTGTAATTGCCGTCTTCGTATACTCCGTACCGGCTTGGATATGCGGTATTTTTCACCATTCCGATTCCTTCAATCTGGTTTCTCTCATTGTTCATCTCCAAAACGAACATAATTGCGTCTTTCAAGACACATCCCACAATTTCTTTCGGGACGCCGTAGATGCATTTTACGCCCTTGATTTTATCGCAATAAGTCAACATCTCTTCGTGGCTTTTGTTGTTGAATCGGGTGGTCATAATGTAATGCTTTTTGGGGATGCAGTTTAAATATTTTATTGCGCGGAGTCGCGCATTTCGCGCAATGTTTGCGCGGACCTGTTTTTCCTTTTCTTCGTCAAGGCCTTCTTCTGAATTCATATTATTTGTTTGTTCTCTGCAGAGAAGATGAGAAAATTCTTCAATTTTAAAGGGAAACCTACGGTTATTCAGCGAAGCTTACGCCCTTGGACCCCTTCCCTTATTTTTATAAAGGATTATATTAGTGCAATGTCTTCCATCTCTTCTTGCGACAGTTATCAAATATCTGTGGAGGACGAAGACGACCCCTACATCAAGCGGTTGAACGAGCTGGAGGAAGAACATTCTGGTTCGGACAGCGGTTCCAGTTCCGATAACAATCTTTTTTTTATGAATGATGCAGAGAAAACCAAAAACATGAAAAACGAGCTTGAAATCGTTTCTCTCTACTTGAAGTGCAAAAAAGGGTTTTACAATAGTGAATATCGGCAACACAAAACATATTCGGATGCATTATTGCTTGTGTCTTTGGCCTTTTCCGGTTCTTTAGTTGTTTTTCCTTTCTTCTCTGCAGAGAAGGCGGCCATCAGTTCTCTCGGATTGATATCTATGATTTGCATTTTTTTAAAACATTATTGGAATTTTGACGTTTCCAGCAATCAATTAAATACCGTGTCTCTAAGGTATGGAAAAATTCAAGTGGATGTGGAAACCTTTTTATCCAAACTGGTTTATTTTTCCAACAAAGTAGAGAAGCAGTCCGCATTCTATGAAAAAATGAGAGAGATAGAAACGAAGTTGTATTATTTCGCCGAAGAAGTGCCACCTTCCGACAATGTGTTTACAAGCATTCACGGTATGGAAATGCAACAAACCGCGTTGCTAAATCGCTATAAAATGGTGAACCGAGAAATAGACCAAATCAAAGGTAAAACAACGAGAGACCGAACAACGAGAGACCGAGCATCGTTTGACCGAACATCGTTTGACCTTTTAACAAGAGACAAGAATCGCCTCCAATATCTCAAAGAGAACAAGAAAAAAATCAAGGAACAATTGAATAATCCAGACTATTCAATTATCAAAGAACCCTTGGAACAGGAATACCAAAAGTATCTATGAATTATGGTTCGGTTTCATTTGGTACGCGACCCAGTACCAAGGATCATTGTAGACAATCTTGATATCTTTGTTCTCTGCAAACCTGCAGAGAATACGGTTGGATAATTCATTTTCCACCCAGGTTTTGAATTTGACAATGACGCGTTTATTTGTCTCGTCGTTTTTCAGCGGGATTTCAATGATTTTCTCAATGAAGCCGACGCGAAGAGCGCGGATCTTGTCAAAAATCTCCTGCTTAGAGATGTTGGTATCAACTTTGGGAATACATATTGTGATGTCGGTTTTGTTGTGTTGCATTGGTTTTGCAGATGGATAATTTGGTATATTTAAATTCAATTTTTTATATAATTATACCGAGGATTAATTATATTTTTTATCAATAAAACGAATTTTATTGATAAATGCTATTCACATTTACAGAGACCAAATTTATGTATTTGGACCCTCGGGTGCTGTCTCTAGTAAGGGGTATAAATTACGGTGGATGTCGTGCATCTATTTTTATTTTTATTATATGTTTGCTGTTTAGAGACATATTTTATTGGTTAAACCCTTTAAGTCTGTTTTTTCTCTATTGTTCTTATATACGCGAATGTCAGCCGGGGATTATATTGCATTGAAAAAAACAAAACTCCTCCAAAATTATCGGGTAAATACGGTAAGCAGTGTGAATTTTCCGCAAGTATCCTATGAAAACTATGTGCACAATTTGAATCTGAAAGCCGTCAAATGTTCTACCGCCACTTACGGAAATGGGATTGCAAAACCCTTAACCATTAACAGCATACTGGTGGGTCGCACCACGACTTGCCCTGCCAACACGTTTGAGGGACCGGTTGTTCTCCCGGTACTCAATGCCGACGTGCCCTTGAAAAGTGTGCCCTCGGTTCCTACCAAATTCCAGATGCCGTCGTCGGAAGCGGCGTCTCTTTCCATTCCGGCCAAATACAAAGTGGCGTGCTACAAGGGACAACACGGATGCGAACCTTTTATGCAACCCGCGCGATCCTACTGGGTTTCTAACCCGAACGTGAGACCCTACCACAGACAATGGAATTTGAAGAAGGCGACTATGATGAAAATCACGGACTCCACCAGTTATAATATGTAAAGGGAACCAAGGTTCCCTTTTGAACCCTCCTTTACAACATGGGTTCATAAGGGAAGGTTCATAAGGGAACGACGAGTTCTCTTATTCTACGTTGGTTTACGATTTATAATTTGCCAACAAATTATAAATATGGACGACGACGAAAAATGGCTCCAAGAACAGTGGAAATTACTGAGTATTAAAAACAATTATAAGAGAGAACCGTTGGAATACATCAATTTGCATTTTTGTTATGTAGATGCAGAGAACTCCATCGTGAATCTGAAAACGGAAAAACACACATTTAGTGAAACCCAGATGATTTCAGAAACTGAACTATTCGCCATCATTGAAGAGAAGAAACACGACGCCAACATCAATTACGTTTTCTCGGAGCTTTCTCTCTTCTTAGTAGATTTAGAACCCGAAAACATCCAGACCATTGAACCAAGCAAAGCCCAGTTTTTCAAAACGATGCCATTCATTTCGGATATTGCAATTCCCCCGTCTATTTTCATCTTCCACCCGCTCAACAGTGTTTTTTTCTTGTTCAAAAGACGAAAATCCAATTTGAAACAAAGTGGAACCAAATCCAATAAAAAGGTCTCTTTCTCTCTACTCCCCTCAAAAAAACATACGCGAAGAAACATATAAAGTTTTGTATACCAATATATTTATAATGTTGTCAATCTACAATTCCGAAGCACCCGTCGCAAACCGTATTTATTACTTGAAGCACTACGAGACCTATGATGGTGTAGCCATTAACCAAAAAATGTTTCAAATTCTCAATGAACACAAAGCGAAAGTCCTGCAGCAAATCATTGACGCCATCTTGTACACACGCAACATTGATTCCGGGCGCGGTCTGCGCGACTTGACCTATTCCTATTTGTACACGCTCCAGCAGTTTTCTCCAATGAAGACCGTTTTTACTCTCTACATGATGGTGAATAAAAAGATTGGTTCGTGGAGAGATGTGCGCGCCTACTGCGAATTTTTGGCGCAGGAAACGAGTCAAGACAATCCCATTATAAAGCCCATTATTTGTTTGTACAATGAACAAATTTCAAAAGACAACGAGATATGGAAAACGGTGATGAAGGGTTGGAGAGAAGAGATAATGCCGAAACCGGAGGCGCGTGAATTTATTTCGTATGCGGCCAAATGGGTGCCGAGAGAAGCGAAGGGGCGCAGATGGTTATTTGACATTCTGGTTTCTTTATACAAAGACCCCGAATACACGGCGATCCGCGAATCCGCCAAAACTCCGGAGCAACAGGAAGCAGCCGAACGCAAATGCAAAATGATGTACCGCAAAATGATCAGCAATCTGAACAAGGAACTGGATACGCTTGAAATCAAACAGTGCGCGAACGAATGGGCTGACATAGACCCGGCCAAGCTCTCTACAAGCCAATTATATGATGGTGCAAATGCCTTTACAAACAAGGATAGGGCGGAATGCGCCTCTACATTTGATGCCGAATACAAAAGAAGGTTGGAACAGATTGCGCTCAAAAAATACAGCTACAATGTGCCGGTATGGAAACTGGTGAAACACATTGTGAGATTGACGAAAGAGAAAAAGACGGAAGAATTGAATGCGATGAATCTTCATTGGCGGTCGTATGTAGAGACACGTCTTAACAAAGACGCTGAATATTACATCCCGATGCTAGACATATCTGAATCCATGTCCGAGAAGGAACTGTATACGGCCATCGGAATGTGTTCCGCGGTTGCGTCCAAATCGCTGTTTGGCAATAAAGTCCTGGTTTTCTCTCACACATTGGAGTGGGTGGATTTAACAGGGTGCGAATTTGACCAGATGGTTCAGCGGATTATGTCGCCTTTTTGGAGTAGATGCGCATCCGTAAACGATGCGTGCGAAATTGTTTTAAACGCGGTTTTATCCGCCGATATGTCTCCCGAAGATGTAGAGAAGCTGAAAATCCAATTATATACAAATAGACAAGTGGACTATGAATCAATCATTGAAAACTGGAGAGAAGCGGGAATCAAAAAATTCGGGAAGCCTTTTATTTTGAGTAATCAAAACTTTGAGAAAATGGCGTTATCCAATTAATTTCTCAAATTTTTACTTGAACATATAATCAAAGATGATTAACAACATGATTGGAACACTAATGTAACACCACAGAGAAGCATATGTGAAAAACTCATTGTTCAAATACGCAACCAAAGCAGCAAATGCGGATAGACCCATCATAAGCAAAGCTGTGCTTCTAAACTTATTTGAAAACAAAGCAGGTATGAACCAAAGAATAAAACAACATAAACCATTTGCATTCAATTCGCGAAAATTGGCGGAGGTCCATTGCCAATACAGGTGGGTTTTTTCCTTTTTGGTGCATACTTTGTCGGAAGCGTAGAACCCGGTTTCATTTGTTTTGTTTAAACCCGTTTTATTGTACATTATTCTTGACAACACGTCCGATGTCATCCAAACCAGAATTGATACAATGGCGACTAAAAATATTTTTTTATCACCTTCGGAACTGTTAAAATAGTAAAACATGTTCCACATAAGGGGTTGTGTCAACACCAGAACGTAGGCCACTTCTGTTAAAAATATATTAACGGCATTGGAGCACTGGTTCACAAAGAAATACTGAATTCCTTGCAATGTTTCCATGAGCGTGTAAAAAATCAAAACATACTGGATTCCGGATTGTGTTAACGGTTTTTTATATAGGTAAAGGTATGCAAGCGTTGCCACGCCGATGGACGCGAATGCGAACGACATTTCCGAATTATAACACATATATAGTATATTGGGAAATAAATGACACCACTTATTATTGAATGTCCTCATTGCAAGACAACCGCATCTTTCGTTCTATAAATCAAATGGAAGATCCACACCTTGACTAGCGACCGTCTCTACAACGATGGATTGATTTATGGATGTGGAAAACCGTTTCTTGTAGATATGAGCGGATGCCTTGTGGATATATTTAAGCGAAAAATAAACATAAAGAAAAATCTAATTGTAATATGTGAAACCAGATTGTACACATTGAATTATTCAGCGGTTTTTTTAGAAAAACCAGTGTGTGTGCAAATGTCTTTGCTCTTTTCTTAAATACGTCATCACTCTATGATATGATTCAACCAACGCAAATATAATTTGAATCCAGCATTAGAGAACATAAGAAGGTTTCCAACAGCACCAAAACCCAACCACATAACTATCACATCATAACTATCATATTTGTTTTTTTATTATTGTTTTTTATTATTTATCATTTTTTATTTGTTTAATTAATTATTTTTGGTTTTTAAGCAAACGCGAGTAGTTTAGTGGTAAAATGATTGCCTTCCAAGCAATAGCCTCGGGTTCAATTCCCGACTTGCGTAAAGGGCGAAGCCCGACTGGGGCGAAGCCCGACTGGGGCGAAGCCCGACTAAGGCCATCTACGATGGCCCGACTGGGTAAAGCCCTTATCCTCGCTTAACTCAGTGGTAGAGTACCTGACTGTAGATGTAAAGTAGTTATCAGGTTGTCGCTGTTTCGATTACAGCAGTGAGGAAATTTTGCTTTAATAAATATATTAAAGCAAACAACAACAATTTTATATAGAGGAGGGGTCTAAGGGCGTAAGCGAAGTGGAATACTAGGTTCCCTTTGAACAATTAAATTCGCAGTTTGTGCTTTCATTAAATGCTCAAAATAACGAGGGTCTTTTTTTTCTTCTTGCAAAAAACTCTCAATTCCGCCATTGAATTCGCGATATGCATCTGGATTGTTTTTTTTGAAAT
>Ga0247722_10000366_pt1 | contig 28666 bp, 28 predicted proteins | sample MSEWelMarce3H_FC_FD_189094 | JGI IMG/M metagenome (GOLD analysis project Ga0247722, IMG submission 189094) | Subsurface sediment microbial communities from gas well in West Virginia, United States - MSEEL Well Study Marcellus 3H_FC | ecosystem: Environmental > Terrestrial > Deep subsurface >... | reverse complement strand
GAGGAAATTACCGGCCAGAATAAAGAAGGGAATGGCCATAATTTCAAATTTTTCTATCCCCGTGAACAATTTCAGTGCCACCGATTCAATAGGCACATTGGTCATGGTAAATAAGAAGGTAAGTACGGTAAGGCCTAGTGCGATGGAGATCGGCATACCGGTGGCCATCAGCGCCAGCAGCAGGCAGAACACAACGGCTTTATTGCCACCCACGATGGCGATAATGGCGAGGGAACCAAATAACAGGGCAGGGATTTTTATGGACCAGTTTGCCTCTGCAACCGGGATAAGGCTGGGCGTGCTGCTCATGCTGGTTTTCCTTCTTCTTCTTCTTCTTCTAAGCCTTCAACGTGGGCCACGTCATGGTGAGGCAGCTCGCCAGTGCGCATAAAGGTGGTGGCAACTTGTAAAAACCGGAAGCACATTAGGCTAGTGCCTAGTGGAATTGCGCTGTAAACCATCCATGTTGGCCAATCTAGATCTGGGGTGGTTGGGCCTTCGTAGAGGCTCCCCATTGCCATACCAAAAGCATGGTTAAAGGCATAATGCGCGCCATTTCCCCACACAAATTGCGTGCCAAGGATGGCAACAATGCCGGTAAAAAGCACGCCAGCAAGCAGGCCAATCATGACAAAGGCGGTGCGATACTTAGGCTCTAGCCGGTTAATCATCACATCAACACCTACGTGAATGCCGGTGCGTACTCCATACGCCGCGCCAAATTTAGCCATCCATACAAATAAAATAATGCACAGCTCTTGAGCCCAAGAAAGGTTGATGCTGAGCAGCCAGTTTTGGATGATGGGCAGATGGGCTCCGGAAGCGTAGCGGTGGAGCACGGCGATAAAAATCACCAGCGTCGCCACCGCCATCAGAGAGGCAATCAGCCACTCTTCCAGGTGATCGAGTATTTTCATGAAAGTCTCCGAAGGGACGGTGGTTTTATTTAGAGGGGCTTGTGGCCCCTTGTTGGGCGGGGTGGAACCCGCGTATTTGCGTATTTATTCAGCATTACTAGCGGGTTTTATTTCATGTACGTAAACCAAAGCTAAGCAAAGTCAAAAAGATCTTTTTAGTGCCTTCGGCACGTTGATTTAGGTGCGGACGTCCCGCTGGACCTTCCTTTTTTGCGCGGCCAAGAAACGAAGCCAAAGAAGGCCGCCCCGACCAGCACGACGGCCCCTTATTGCGGACAATCGAGTCGGCGGCTGCGGGACTCGCTTCGCTCAAACAGGCATCAAAGAAACCCCGCCCGCTTGTTCCTCGCTTCGGCGTGTTTCAAGGGGAGTTCTTAAGCCCTATGCAGAGAGCGTGGTCTGTTTGCTAATGCAAAATCAAATTGGTAAGTACCAGCCCGATGCAGAAGTTGTAGGGTGGGCAAGTTTTAATGCCCACGCTGCATACCCTCAAATCCATTTATTCAACCGGCTTAAACGCTGTTTCTTTGTAAATCTCAGTCAGCAAATCTTGGCCAAAGCGGGAGGCCATTTTTTGGTGGACGGGGATGAGTGCTTTGCGAAAAGCAGCGCGTTCGGCGGCGGTTGGGGTGTAGATAGTGGTTTTGCCGCTGGCTTTGATGGCGGCCAGTGCTTTATCAGTTTCTTGCTTGGCAATCTGATTGGCGTAAGTCGATGAATCATTCATCGCGGTGGTGAGTGTGGCGCGAATGTCGGCAGGCAGGCCTTCCCAGAAGGTTTTGTTCACGATGACGGCATAACCGAGGAAGCCGTGGTTGGTGAGGGTGAGATGTTTTTGTACTTCAAAGGCTTTGCTGGTGTAGAGATTGGAAGGCTCTAGCTCTGTACCATCTACTACACCGGTTTGTAGCGCTTGGTAAACCTCAGAAAACGCCATTACCTGTGGCAATGCACCCAAGGTGCGCATTTCTTCATCCAGTACTTTTGAGGATTGAATGCGGATTTTCATGCCGCGTAAATTGTCAGGAGTGCGTATGGGGTTATTGCTGGAGAAATTCTTAAAGCCGTTTTCCCAGAAACCCAGCGCTTTAATGCCCTTGGTTTCTAGCTTGGTAAATAGCTTGGCACCAATTGGGCCTTTCATCACTTTATCGACTTCGGCATAGCTATCAAAAATATACGGCAGATCGAAAATCTCGAATTCTTTAACGCCTAGCGGGCCAAATTTGGCAAGGCTAGGTGCCAACATTTGCACTGCGCCTAATTGCAGCGCTTCCATTTCTTCTTTGTCTTTGTAAAGCTGGCTGTTTGGATAGACCTCAACTTTTACGCGGCCCTTGGTGCGCTCTTCAGCGATTTTTTTGAAGTAATCAGCAGCTTTGCCCTTGGGGGTATCCACGGCAACCACATGGCTAAACTTGATTACGATCGGTGCTTCAGCCGCGAAGGAAGAAGTGACAGTAAGAGCCAAGATGGCCGCTAGTAAAGTACGCATTACAATCTCCAAATCTGTTGAATGTATTGATGATTGTTGATGAGAGAGAGCATCTTTTCAATTGCGGTTGTCACGACTGTGGTAAACCACAGTAAGTATAAAATTGCGCTGTGCTAACATTGGAGTATGTATTTGCTTACAACTATTTCACGCTATCTTAGTGTACATCCTTGGTTTTTACCAAGATTGGCCTTGGTCTTGTTTCTGGCCACGGTGCTGGGCTTATTCGCCTATTTGCGCCACGGCGAGCGTGAAGAAGCGCGGCTGGTGCTGATTAGTGATGTGTTGTGGGTAGAGCAAAACTTGCGTTTTGTATTGGGGCAATCGGAAGAACGCTTGGCTGCACTATTAGAGCAATCTCGCGATGGTAGCTTAAGCGAGGCCGAGTTTCGTGGCCGTGCTCATTTGGTTATTGGCGCAAATGCGGCGATTACCGGTATTCAACTACGCACTAAAAATCAGAGCTTTAGCTATGGTCAGCGTTTATCGGCTGAGGTCACTCGGGAGCCGATTGCCTTGGCAAAAGGAATAGGCCGGCCTAGTTATACCGTGCCGCTTTACCCTAAGGGAATGATTGCGCTGATTTTGGCTGAGCATGATTTAGAGCTAGTGGCGTCGATTGCCCTGCCAAAACTCTTACAGCAACAGGTGCCGTGGTGGTTCGCGTATAAATATCGGCTGGCGATGATTGATGTGGACGGGCGGGAAGTCGCCAGTAAATCAAAAATTGAGGCCGATGATACTAATCTCAGCTATCAGCTGCCCTTTGATTTAGTAAGTAGTGGCTTACTACTGCGGATCACAGCTTACCGCCATCCTACTGGCCTCGTGCAAAAGCTGCTCACTGCCAGCGTGATAGGCTTGGCCTTGATTGTATTGTTTAGCTGGTGGCGATTGCGCCGCCAAATGCAGGCGCGGATTTTGGCAGAAAACGCCCTGCGCGAAGAACATGCGTTTCGCACCGCCATGGAAAACTCGCTCTCGGTGGGGATGCGCGCCCGAGATATGCAGGGGCGAATTGTCTACGTAAACCCAGCGTTTTGCGGCATGGTGGGTTATTCCCCCGAAGAGCTGATCGGCACGCTGCCGCCTTACCCATACAGGAAGCAGGAAGATATCGCAGGGCATCAAGCACAAAATGATATTGTGCTCAGCGGCCGCGCCCCACATGAGGGATTTGAATCGATGGTGCGCCATCGCGATGGCCATTCGGTGGTGACGCGTGTTTACACCACGCCGCTAATTGATGCTACGGGCAAGCAGCGGGGCTGGATGAGCTCGGTCGTGGATATCACGGCCTTAAAAGCCGCCGAAGCGCGGGAAAGGGAACAGGAAGAAATGCTGCGCCATACTGGCAAGCTGATTACCATGGGTGAAATGGCATCTACCTTAGCGCACGAGCTAAATCAGCCACTGATGGCCATGAGCAACTATGCCAGCGCCGCTAGGCAGTTTGCCAATCAAAATAATCAAGAGATGCTGGATTCAACGCTTAGCAAAATTGCTGGGCAGGCTCAGCGTGCCGCTGCCGTGGTGAAGCGTATCCGCGAGTTTGTGCAAAAGCGTACCCCTCTACGCTCTTACTGTGATCTGAATGATATTGCGAGCAATGCCTTTGAATTAATCGATGCAAGCGCACGCAGCCAAGGCGTGCGACTGCACTTTAATTTGGCTGCCGACTTGCCGCAAATCCATGCGGATGAAGTGCTCTTGGGGCAGGCGGTGCTCAATTTATTACGCAATGCGTTGGATGCAAGTGGAGAGCAGCCACAAAGCCGCCGCGATGTATGGCTGGCAACCTCTTGCGATAAGGATGGCGTGTATCTTTCGGTATGCGACCGTGGTGCGGGCATTCCTCCCGAAGTGGCTAATCGCTTATTTGACGCTTTTTTCACCACCAAATCACTGGGCATGGGCATAGGCTTAAATATTTGCCGCTCTATTTTGGAGCAGCACCAAGGTAAACTTTGGTTTGAAGCCCACCCGCAAGGCGGCACCTATTTTTATATGAGCTTACCGCGATGAAAACTGTTTATTTAGTGGATGACGATATCGCCGTGCGCGATTCACTCGGCTTACTGCTGTTGTCACATGGCTATAGCGTGCACGCCTTTGCAAGTGGCGAGCAGCTCTTGGCCGAGATTCATCCAGAGAGTGAGGGCGTGGTGCTGCTGGATGTACGCATGCCGGGCTTAAGTGGGCCAGATGTATTTAAGCTGTTGTATGAAATGGGAAGTGAGCTGATTGTGCTGTTTTTATCTGGCCACGGTGATATCCCAATGGCAGTGCAAGCCATACGCCAAGGTGCCTTCGATTTTCTAGAAAAACCATGCAGCGAAAAGCAATTATTGGAGCGGATTAATGATGCTTTAGATGTAGCGATTGGCCGTCATCAGCTGAGAAATAATCAGCAACGACTAGAAAAATGCCTTAGCTCGCTCACCCCTCGTGAGCGGGAAGTGATGGATTGGATTTTACAAGGCAAGCTCAATAAACAAATTGCCGATGAGATGCAGATTGCAATTCGCACGGTAGAAGTCCACCGCGCCAACGTCTTCGCCAAAATGGGCGTGCGCTCGGCTTTGGATTTATCTCAGTTATTGAAGATGGCATAAAGATTGATTAGTGTTGCTAGCTGGTCGTATAAAAAGGCTAATGGTGTATGCGCCTAGCGGCAAGAAAGACGGTATGCAAATCTTGCCGATCTCTGAAGTGGCTGCCAAGGATGACTTCTGGAATATTAAGAACGTAACCCGTGACGACCAGCTGAGCGATCACCGCGTATCCGCGCAACTGATGGGCATCATCCCCAACAACACCGGCGGCTTAGGTGACGTAGAAAAAGCCGCCACCGTGTTTGCGTATAACGAGATTGAACCCTTGCAAGAGCGCATGAAGGCGTTAAACGACTGGCTGGGGGTAGAGGTGATCCGCTTCAAACCTTACGTAGCGGCGTAAAAAAGCAAGCAAGCAGCAAGCCCGTAAGCGCGGGCTTTTTTTCGTCTGCATTTTGAGAAGCATCTGCCCTGAGCACCCAGCGCGCGCCCTCGTGACCCCGCCTCGGCTGCCCACTTAACACACTATTTTTATGCACCTGCATGATGAAGGCTCAAGCCCCGCCAAATATGGCCCTAAACGGTACAAAATGCCCCGATAAAAGCTTGCACTATTTGCGTATTGCTTGCCTGTTATTGCAAGGTACGCAATACCTTTTATCAGGAGGCGTGATTTCACTTCTATCGATGATTGTTTTGATGGGGGATTTCCACGGAAGGGCTAAATGTTTACAAAATACTTTATCTTGTTTGACTTGATGATTGTAATTAATTCCATTATTATTTTGTACGGCGAAAGCTTGGGGTAAATAAAAGCAATCTCACATAACCTTATTGAGCATGGAACCCTATTCGATGGACTGGAAAATTTCGACTGTAGATTTGACACATGGAAAAGAAGTGCTATTTCATGAGCTACTGGAAAAGCAAAAAATATCCTTAAGCCGATTCGGAATAAAAGACGTCATATTAATGCATGAGGACTTACAAATCGTACCGGGCACTTATTCTATAATTGCTACCGATACATCTTCCAAGGAGATGATTGGTGGGGCGCGGATTTATACAAGAAGTGAAAATCATTGTCTGCCACTGGAAGCAAATGGCAGCTTCTTACCCGAAGAATTCAGAGGGATTATCCGCGCAGAAAAAAATATCTGCGAAGTGCGTGGCCTATGGGTCTCTGCTGAGTTTTCTGGACGTACACTTGCAAAAGAAATCATGTCCCAAGCAATTTTGCATTGCTACAGACTAGGTTATGACAGCGTAGTAGGAACTGCGCAAATTCGAACTTTTAAGCATCTTGGCGAACCGCTCGGATTCAAAAAAGAAATAAACATACCTGCCCTCCCCTTCCCTGACGAAAGATTTGAAACTAATGTCTATTGGCACCGAAAAGACGCAATGAGTGCTCTTGTAGAGGGATTATCTAAAAAACAAACGTCAGAGGCCTGTTAAAAATGGACAAAAAGGCATGGGTACGTTGCAATGAAAAATTTCGCCATTCTGAAGTCAGATGGAAAACTTTTGCCATTATTATCTTTGATGTGGGTGCACTTTTTCTAGCGTTAAGTATATTAACGTTAGGCGGCTTATACACTGTGCCTGCAATTCTTATCTTAGCCATAGTCTTTCTGCACCTCTATTTGTTGCTACATGAAGCAACACACTCTGCAGTTTCCCACTCTAAGAATCTAAACGAAATGATTGGTCATATTTGCGGATGGATGATCCTGATGCCTTTTCTGACAAGAAGGAGATCTCATCTATTACATCACGCTTGGACAGGTCATCCGGAAGGTGACCCCGCCAATAAAAGGCTCATTAAATTATTTTCTACTTTAACAAAAAAGAAGGCGAAAACGCTTGAGCGAGTTTGGAGTAGTTGGATGCCGTTATTTACATTAAATGACAGAGTTGGACTCTGGAAAGATGCGTTTCAAGAAAGAAAAAAAGGAAACCAATCCTCGAGAATTAAGAAAGAGATACAAGCGATCTATTTTTATACAGCAGCATATATTTTGTTTGCCGTAACACTTCTTTATGTTGGATGGTTTGTTCACTTTATTAGTATTTATATGGCAGCGCTGTTTATTCTTTTTTTCTTGGAAGAACTCGCAAATCTGCCGCACCATGCAGAATCACCTTTGATTGATATATCAGATAATGCTTTACCTTATTGGGAGCAAGACAAAGTTACTCATTCATGCAAAAGCCTGCCAATCTTGTCTAAGTATCTCCTACTGAATTTTAACTTACATACTGCGCATCACATATTCCCCTGGGCCCCGTGGTATAGCCTTCCAAAATTGCATGAGGAAGTGAAAAAATTTCTCCCTGAGTTGGAAGAAGAACTAACATCTCATGAAATGTCCTGGTCGTTGGCTAATCGCAAGAGACCCTTATGCGACATCATGGCCCCGTACATGGTTGCAGCCGCTTCCAATCAAGAATAGCTATACTCGCACTCAGCGCAGTTCCATACTGATTGATGGGCATATCGAATAACCTGACTTTATGTTATTACAGCGTCGTAAGTCCTATAAACTCTCCAGCTAAAGCAGACCAGGTACAGCACGATGTAAAATTTGCTAGCCTAGCAAAAGGGCACTTATGCGACGGCGGGTAGTAAGCAGGTGGTGACGGATTAACTGGGGCAGAGCAAGCGTAAATCCTTTTCTATTTCATATGCTTAGCGCCGAAGTAAGCAGATTTAACTTTACTCTGCCCCCAGTTTTTTCTCTGACCCTAGTTATTTATAAATCATTTAAAACATGCCATTACCATTCGCATCTTTCTCTGGCACAGCTTGAATCACATCCCAATGTTCTGCGATCTTGCCATTTTTAACGCGAAAAATATCTACAATGGCCACACCACGCTCTCCGGCTTTATCTTGTGAATGGACATGCAGCATCACCAAATCACCTTCAGCAATCACGCGTTTAATTACAGCACGCGAATTCGGTGAATTGGTTTTTAAATAGCGAATAAAATCTTGTAAAGGCTGTACGCCATTTGCGACTTCTGGATTATGCTGAATGTAATCTTTGGCAATAAAGGGGACCACGGCCTCGGCGTCTAACTTATTAAATGCAATATCATAAAACTTAAGGACCAGTGCTTTATTCTTATCTTCCTTAGGCCCGGCAATCGCCGTAGCCGCTAATAAGCCCAAAGTCATGGCAATCAGTAATTTTTTCATTTTGATATCCTTAAACGGTATGTTTAAATAAAAGTGAATAGCTTTAAAAACTTACTATTCATGGGTATGAAAAGACAAATTGCATGGTGTGTCAAGTCTCGCCAGATCATAAACTCGTTTTTTAAATAATTCTCCATAGTCGCCTTTAACTTCGCCAAAGAAAAATCACGGGGTCAGGTTTTACATTTTACATAAGATAGAATTTACAGAAGTTTGCAAAGCCGCCTAAATTGATTAATTCATGTTAAATGTAAGACCTGAACCTATAGGTTTTTTTATCAGTTATTAAGTTGATAGGATTGGGCTTGGATGGCGTGTAAAGGGGGATTTGGCTGATGGCTTGCGCTTGGCGAATACGGTGAATTGTTTGAGTTATTTGCATTTGGTAAATGGGTGTTGGGCTCGAGTCTGGATTAAAAGTGCACCCCACGATGGGGTGCACGGTGGGATTTAGTCTTGGTGGGAATGCATATCGATCACGCTCGAGGTATTGAGCGCGTTGCTGGCGACTTTAAAGCAGGCTTCAGAATCGGCGCAGCGGCTTGAGACTTCTTTGTTGGCATTGCGGCGATAAACAGTTTTGCCTTCTTTAATGGTCTCTTGCACCTTAATTCCATTGATTTTCAGCGGGTCGATGGTGAGTGGGTTTTGATCGAGTAGGACAAAATCGGCTAGTTTGCCGACTTCGATCGAGCCTTTGCTCTTGTCTTCAAAGTACTGGTATGCCGACCAAAGTGTTTGCGCTTTTAGCCCAATTAAGGGGGTAACACGGTGCTGTGGGCCAAGCACTTGGTCGCTGCGGGTGATACGGTTGACGGTGGCGTCGAGTACGCGCATTGAATCAGGCTTGGCGACCGGTGCATCGTGATGCGAAGTAAAAATCATACCGCGTTGCATGGCCCAGCCCGTTGGCGAGATATTTTGGCCGCGCTCAGCGCCTAGCACTGAATCACGGTGCCAATCGCCCCAGTAGAAAGTGTGCATGGGGAAGAAGGAGGGCATGATGCCCAGCTCTTTAAAGGCATCGATTTGATCGACACGGGCGGTGTGGGCATGGATGGCGACAGGGCGGCGATCGGCCTTGCCATATTTGGCTTCGGCGGCTCTGACTGCCTTGAGGTATTGATCGATAGCCGCATCGCCGCTGAGGTGAGTTAATAGCTGCCAGCCATTGGCAAAGGCTTTGTCGACGTAAGCGGTAGCTTGCTCGTCTGTCATGGTGGCGTAGCCGTTGTAATCGGCTTTTTGGCCTGCAGGCACTTTATAGTAAGGCTTTGTCAGCCAAGCTGTTTTGCCCTGAGGTGAGCCGTCTAGGTTAAGCTTTGCCCCGCCGATGCGCAGGTGATTGCTGTAGTTGCGTGAAAAGAGTGGCGCTTTAATCGTGCCTGCAGCTTCGATAATGTCGGAATAAACCACCACATCGATTTTAAGATCGCCTTGTTTGGCGGCGGCTTTCATCGTTGCAATCGCACTTGGTGTACCGCGGCCTTCTTGGGCGGTGGTGTAACCAAAACTTGCGTATAGCTCGGTGCCTGCTTTCAGAATGGCGATATTTTCTTTTGGGCCTAGCGTGCCTAATACCTTGAATATTGAATTAAAAAATGCGGCTTCTTCGAGTACGCCGCTTGGCTCTTGTGAGCCATCTTTGCGGCGAATCACACCACCTTCGGGGTCTTTGCTGGCGGCGGTATAGCCTGCTAGCTCTAGTGCCTTGCTATTCATCGAGCCCAAATGCCCCGATTGATGCACGATCACCACTGGCAGGGTGGTGGAGACTTGGTCTAGATCTTCACGCGTTGGATGGCGTTGCTCTTTAAGCTGAGAATCATCATAGCCAAAGCCAATAATCCAGCCTACGGCATCGATGGCGGCTTGATTTTTGCTAGCCCAATCTTTAAGCAGACGTTGCAAAGCGGGGATATCAGCCCCTTCGCCATCAGGTGGTGGTAGTAAATTGGCCGATAGCGCCTGAATGCCCGTCATAAACACATGACCGTGGCCATCAATCAGGCCTGGGATCATGGTCTTACCGGCTAAATCCACCATCTTGGTTTGAGGCCCACGCAGCTTCTTGATTTCATCAAGATAACCAACCGCTGTAATTTTACCGCCCTTAATCGCAACCGCCTCGGCTTCGGCTTGCAGCTCGTTGACCGTCACAATGGTGCCGCCACTATAAATGGTGTCAGCCATGGGCTGGGCTGCGTAGCTGGTGGAGAAACTTAATAAGCCCAAGAGGGCCATGCTGGCGGTGGATAGCGTAAAGTGATATTGGCGCATCGTGTATTCCTCTGCCTGTTAGGGCATGTAAGAACCATCAAAGTCGTTCGGCGGTAGAAGCATTTGTAAATCATTAGTGGTGCGTAAGGCAAATCAAGTAGTAACGGTAATTGTCAAACTAGTTATCGCCTCAATCGTTAAATCCTAAGTCAATTCACGAGTGTCGATCTGTATGGAGGCGATGGGCTATATAAAATACCGACAAAAGCGGGCTGCTAGGCGTGAAAAATATCGGAAAGCCGTGTGGGAGAAAATCGCATGCACGGTTTGATGAGGAAGGGTACGTGAAAGCCTGTTCTTTACTTTACCCATAGGTTTCTGACCCCATAGGCTCCCCAAAATGGGCGTGCGCTCGGCTTTAGATTTATCGTAGCTATTGAAGGGAAGTTGATAGGCGGATGTATAAAGCTAAAAATCCAGCGCAGATCGCTGGATTTTTAGCTTAACGCGGAAGATTATGCGTTTATTGTTTTTTTACGGCGTGCAGCAAATAAACCCACTAAACCTAAGCCCATCAAGGCGTAGGTTTCTGGCTCTGGAACGGGGGATACATTTGCTTTGAGGGAGTTTAAAGTGAAGATCCAGTTGCTTGCGCCATTGGTGTTGTTGTTAAAACGTAAGTTAGCAATGCCAGTAGATACAAGAGAGAATGAGCCACCACCACCTACCTTGCCGGTTTCTAGCACAGAGCCTAAAGCATCATAGGCTGTATAAAAGGTAGCTCCAACGCCAGTACTGGTATAGCCATGATTATTGAAAGTGAAGTTCACAAAATTAGCTAGGCCGGTAAATTTTAAATCTAAAATCGAACCAGTTGGATATCTGCCTCTTGTGCTATTGGTCAGCCCGCCATAATTAATGGCTGCGGCACCAGATGGGCCAGGGCCATCTAGTACAGCAAAAGTAACGCCATCAATTTGATTTGAAAGGAGAGTGCCTGGTGCGTAAGTGCTAAAGTTTGCATTGATTATTGCTGCAAATGAGCTGGATGAGAAGGCGATTGCGCTGGCGAAAAGAATAGAATGAGTAATGGCTTTTAGCTTCATGAATAATGCCCCTGAATATTTTTTGATTTAATGGATAGGAGTTGAAAATGGTGTAATCCACTTTCTTTATGATTTTTTTTCCATCTTGGCACAATAAATATACTTCAAACTTACTTAGGCAATACATTGTATGTCGGCTTATAAGTGTTTGATGTTATATTTGGCTTGTATATAAAGTTAGAAATGAGAGTAAAAGCCTTATAACCCGCCACTTTTTCAGGGGTTTAATCCTTGCGACTACTTTGTTTTTTTACAACAAATTTAAAAAATTGATTGGCGTTTTTTATCCGTTTGATAAAGATTACTTGTCTTGAGGTGCAAAAAAAATGGCTCCAAAGGGCGCACCTTTGAAGCCATGGATGATTAAGTTAATTTAGTTATTTTTCAAAACCACACCCCATAACGGCGGATGTAGATAGTTTTAACGAATTGCGCCAGTGCCATATAGCCGATCATGGTGGCGATGAGCCAGTACCAGTAGGAAGAGTCGAGCGAGACAAAGCCAAGTGATTCGGCAATGGGCGAGAAGGGTAACCAGCAGCCAATTGCAACGGCAATCACGGTAGAGAGCATCACTGGCCATGCTGCGCGGCTTTGCAGAAAAGGAATCTTCTTGGTGCGTAGCATATGCACCACTAAGGTTTGCGATACTAAGCCAACAATAAACCAGCCAGAATTCATAATCAGCTGACCGCCGCCGTGGGCGTAATAGGCGGCTCCTGCGCCAAATACGGTCCACATCAAAATATAAGTGGTGATATCAAATACCGATGAGGTTGGGCCAAGCCAGATCATAAAGCGGCGGATATTGCCCGCTTCCCATTTACGTGGCTGTTGCAGGTATTCCTTATCCATTTTGTCCCAAGGTAAAACAATCTGGGAAATATCGTAGATTAAGTTTTGAATCAGCAATTGCATCGCCAGCATGGGCTCCCAAGGTAGCCAAGCCGATGCCACCAGCACCGAAAACACATTGCCAAACGCAGAGCTGGCCGTGATATTCAGGTATTTAAGAATATTGCCGAAGGTTTCGCGGCCCGTAATGACCCCTTCTTCTAGCACCATCAAATCTTTGTCTAGCAAGATAATATCGGCGGTTTCTTTGGCGATATCTGCCGCGCTATCCACCGAAATCCCCACGTCGGCATCGCGTAGCGCTGGTGCGTCGTTAATCCCGTCACCCAAGAAGCCAACGGTGTGGCCATTGGCCTGTAGGGCTTTTACCACGCGTGATTTATGCAGCGGTGTAAGTTTGGCAAATACGCTGCAATCCTTGACGGCTTGGCAGAGCGCGATATCGTCCATCGCTTCGATTTCTGGCCCTAGCAGCGGGATGCCCGGCTCTAAGCCAACATCGCGGCAAATTTTACTGGTCACGATAGGATTATCGCCAGTAAGCACTTTGACCGTTACGCCGTAATCACGCAGCGCTTTAATGGCGGGTGCGGCCGAGGCTTTAGGTGGGTCGAGAAAGGTTAGAAACCCGTGCACGACTAGATCGGATTCATCTGCCACCAGATAGTGTTTTTTGTTTTTTGTAATGGTTTTAGTTGCCACTAATAAAACGCGGAAGCCTTGTTCGTTATAGGCTTGGGTTTGGCTGAGTAGGCGGCTTCTTGCGGCTTGGTCTAAGGCGAGAATGTTGGAGCCCGCTTGATAGTGTGTCGACACGGCCAGCATTTCTTCTACTGCGCCTTTACAAATCATCAGCTGCTGATCTTGCTGATCGGCGACGACTACAGTTAAGCGGCGGCGGATAAAATCAAAGGGTAATTCGTCTACCTTGTGGTAATTCCTAGGTAAATCGCTCACATCTTTGGCGCGCTCCAGCACCGCAATATCCATCAGATTTTTAATACCGCTCTGGTGAACGCTATTGAGCCACGCCAGCTGTAAAATGCTTTCGTCCAGCAGGCCTTGGCAGTTGAAATGCTCTTCCAGAATGATTTTATCTTGAGTTAACGTGCCGGTTTTATCGGTACATAACACGTCCATTGCGCCAAAGTTTTGTACCGAATTCAGCCGTTTTACGACCACTTTGCGTTTGGCCATAGCGATTGCGCCCTTGGCCAAGTTGGCAGAAACAATCATCGGCAACATTTCTGGGGTTAAGCCCACCGCAACTGCCATCGCAAAGGTCAGTGCAGATAGCCAATCGCCCTTGGTTAGCCCGTTAATCAAAAAGACAATCGGTACCATTACCAGCATAAAACGAATCAATAGCCATGAAACGCTGCTTACTCCTCGGTCAAAACTGGTTTCTACCCGCTTATGGCTAAGGACATTTTTAGCTAGAGCGCCAAAATAGGTTTGGCTACCGGTGGCAACCACCCTAGCGCAGGCTGTGCCGCTAACTACATTGGTACCCATAAAGCAGATATTGTTGTTATCCAGTAGGCTTTCTGCCTCGCTACTGCTGGACTCGGCTGATTTTTCTGCTACATCGCCTAAGGTATCGTATTTCTCAACCGGCAGCGCTTCGCCGCTGAGTACGGCTTGGCTCACAAATAAATCACGCGACTCTAGTAGCTCGATATCGGCCGGAATCATATCGCCAGCTTGCAAATAAACAATATCGCCAACCACCACATTGCTCATTGGCACCTCTAGTTTGCGCGCCAAGCCTGTGGCGTTAGTGCGTAAAACGGTGGCGGTATTGCTGACCAAGGATTTGAGTTTTTCAGCGGATTTACCAGTACGGTATTCCTGAAAGAAGCGTAATAAGCCGCTTAAGGTCACCATGGTGGTGAGGATGATAATCCCTATCCAGCTTTGTTCGTCTGGGCCAACCATTTGCACATCGGTGATATAGGTGATGATGGCCAATACCAATAGCACCATCACAAAAGGGTTTTTAAATGCGAGATAAAGTTGGATGATGGCGTGTGGCGGCTTATCGTGAGCGACTTCGTTAAGGCCATGGGTATGTAAGCGTTCGGCAGCTTGGCTGTCGCTTAAGGCTTTGGGGTGTTGCGGATGAGCTGGTGTGTGATTTTGCGTCATGCTGCTTATTCCTGTTCACCAGCGTGCAGGGGTGCGATGCATTATTTAAGCAAAGCAGTCCCCTTGCGCACGGGTGTGGCGCTGAAATGAATAAAGAGATTTAATTCGCCCGCTGAATTGCTTAATTGCAATTCAGCGAGCGGTATCGGTTGGTCTGGCATGGGATTTATTCCTAAGCAATAAAAATGAATAACATGATTCTTAATATAAAATATTAAGGACGAGCGCACCCTATTCATTAATAAATTAATAAATGATTAAATAAACGATAGGCGCATTATTTAATGTGATAAACACTAAATAGTAAATTGCCTAGCAGCTAGCTCGGCTTGTGATTACGCCTTAAGCCCCACTTAATTTGGTTTACATCGTGATGCTGGCTGAGGCTGATGGCCATCTGGTTAAAATTTTGCTGCAGATGGGCCGATAAATGCAGCAAGACCGACAAGCAGTATTTGCCTTCAGGCAGGCGAAAAACCTTTAGCTGCTGCGCCTGCAGGCCTAAGTGATTTAGATTTTGAATCAATAGCTTGCGCAGATTGCTGATGCTAGATTCGGCACTGGTAATTTGCAAAAAATACTGTGAGTTATTGGTTTTACGGCCGTGCATAGCCCTTAGGGCAATAAAGATTTTTTTTAGATAATGCATGATTTTCCTCCGGTTAGGGGAGGATGCGCGGCTCTTGAAGAGCCAAATCAATAAGCGTGTACCGGCCCATTAAACCCTGTACGCATAGGCGTAGCAGCAGTTTATTAAGCGCTGATTCTTTCAGCAACAATGGAATAGATGAGTACGGGCGGCAAAAAGCCAAAAGACACCACACCCTGCGTAACAGGATATGGCAGATTGAATCTACTTTATCCTGCTATGCCGCGGTTACAAACACAGATTGATTACATCCGTCGTTGTCCACAGACAGCCTCTTAGATAGTTAATATGCAGCGGATTTTACCCAATAATTAATTAATGTCAATGCGACTTAATTAATTATTTTGTATTTGTGATTATTCAATGTGTTGAGTATTAAATATCTATTTGGGATTGAGTAGATTATCAGGCGTATTCATCTGCTTGAAATAAGCAGATTTGAATAGCAAGGTTCAGAAAAAATGCCCTCAAGAGATGAGGGCATTAAGCTTGCGTAGAAAGGCTGTGTCTAAGCGTTGCGCGCCGCTACTGTCGCGGCAAAGGCATCAATCATGGGTTGGATTCGGCTGTGCTTTAGCTTGAGTGAGGCCTGATTAACCACAAGGCGAGAGCTAATCTCACGGATGTCTTCTACTGCTACCAAATTATTGGCTTTAAGCGTGCTTCCTGTGGACACCAGATCGACGATGGCATCGGCTAGGCCCACCAGTGGGGCTAGCTCCATCGAGCCGTAGAGCTTGATTAGATCAACGTGTACGCCCTTGTTGGCAAAATGCTCGCGTGCGCACTGGGTATATTTGGTAGCAATGCGTAAACGCGCACCTTGCTTGACTGCGCCTTCGTAATCAAAGCCCTGCTGCACCGCCACCATTAGCCGGCACTTGGCGATCTCTAAATCTAGCGGCAGATATAAGCCCGCACCACCGTGCTCTAGTAGCACATCCTTACCAGCAATCCCCAAATCTGCAGCACCGTATTGCACATAGGTGGGTACATCGGTTGCGCGAACAATAATCAGCCTGACGTCTTCCAAATTGGTGCCAATAATCAGCTTGCGGCTGGATTCTGGTGCTTCAGAAGGGACAATGCCTGCTGCAGCCAAGAGCGGCAGCGTTTCCTCGAAGATACGACCTTTAGACAGTGCAATGGTAATCATGGTGGGTACCCGTGTAGGGGGCGCGGCAGCCGTGCCCTATGGCGATTATTTAAACAATTTAAACGAAACGGGATATTTAGAAGGCCAGCCATTAATGGCTTTCGCGCCTTCCCATAGTGCAAAAATAGCGGAGCCTATGGCTACCCACCAAAGTGGTAGCAGGCTTTGCAGGGCAAAACCTGCCAGCATCGCCAAGGCATAAAAGCAGCCCATTAAGAGCTGAAAATTGCAGGCGTTAATGGCATGTTGTTCAACAAAATCTGAATGCACCCGCGCAAATTGCAGTACCAGCACGGGAATCAATAGCGCCAGCGCCGCCATCGGCAAAATAGGTAGCCAAAATACACCCGCTAGATGGGCAAGGGCGGCGGCTCCTTTTTCGTTTTGTGAGGGAGGGCGCGGCTTATCGTCCTGCTCCTCTGCTGCGGGTTTGGGATTGAAAATCAGCATGGAGATACCTAGGTGTATGGGCGCGGCATGCCGCGCCCAACAAGCAATTAGGAAATTCTTTCGATTTGCGCACCAACCGCCGACAATTTACGTTCGATATGCTCGTAGCCACGGTCAAGGTGGTAGATGCGATCAACAATGGTTTCACCAGTGGCGATCATCCCTGCAATCACTAAAGAGGCCGATGCACGAAGGTCGGTTGCCATTACGGTTGCACCTTCTAGCTTTTCTACCCCAGTCACAATCGCGGTATTGCCTTCGGTATTGATTTTAGCGCCCATGCGGATCAGCTCGGGTGCGTGCATAAAGCGGTTTTCAAAGATGGTTTCGGTGATGATGCCCGTGCCTTGCGCTACACAGTTCAGCAGCATAAATTGTGCTTGCATATCGGTTGGGAAAGCTGGGTAGGGCATGGTGCGGATATTCACAGCCTTTGGGCGTTGCTTCATATCGATGGCGATCCAATCGTCTCCCGCTTCGATATACGCACCGGCTTCGCGTAGTTTTTCTAGCACGGCTTCCATGATGTCGGCGCGGGTATTACGTAATACCAGCTTGCCTTGCGCCACGGCGGCGGCGATCAGGAAAGTACCGGTTTCAATGCGATCCGGCACAATGGCGTGCTCTGCACCGTGCAGCTTGGCAACGCCTTCAATCGTGATGGTATCTGTACCGTGGCCGCTGATTTTTGCGCCCATTTTGATCAGGCAATCTGCCAAATCAACCACTTCTGGCTCACGTGCGGCGTTTTCAATAATCGTAATGCCATCTGCCAATGTGGCAGCCATCAGCAGGTTTTCAGTGCCGGTTACGGTAACCATATCGCAAACAATGCGTGCACCTTTTAGCTTACCAGTGGCTTTTACATAGCCGTGCTCGATCACAATCTCGGCACCCATCGCTTGCAGACCTTTGATATGTTGATCAACGGGGCGAGCGCCAATGGCGCATCCTCCTGGCAGGGAAACCTGAGCTTCGCCAAAGCGCGCTAAAGTGGGGCCAAGTACCAGAATCGATGCGCGCATGGTTTTAACCAGCTCGTAAGGCGCGATTAGGGTGGTGACTTCATTGGCGGTGATTTCGTACTCGTGCACGTTATCCGTCATCACGCGCACGCCCATGCCTTGCAGCAACTTTTGGGTGGTTTTTACGTCAGCCAGCTGAGGCACATTGGTCAGACGCAAAGTGCCTGCAGTCAGCAAGCTGGCGCATAAAATAGGTAAGGCGGCGTTTTTTGCGCCAGAAATTGAGATTTCGCCGGAGATTGGGTTGCCACCGATGATTCTTAGTTTGTCCATTTTTCTAACTCTGTTGTTGTCCACGAAAAATACAAAAAGCACGATTTTCGGCTTTTTGGTCGTCGTAGGATGTGCAGTGCTTGCACACCAATTTCACTAGGGGGTTATTTAAAACAATACCAAAGCAGCGCGGCAAGACCGGCGATTAGCCAAGGCAGATTGGTCAGTGCTGCCAGCTTTTGCGAGCTGCGATCCAGTGGTTTTCTGGCTTCAACGATGGCTTGCTCAAGCTTGGCGCGATTGTTTTCAATGGCGTCTAGATTGAAGCGATCATCTTGGCTCATTGGAATTGTTCAGCCCATTCGCTAGGAGTCAGCGTTTTTTCCAGCGATAGGGCGTGCAGTTCGCCAGAGTCGAGCTCTGGTTTAACCGATTCTTTCACTAAGCGATGACGCGCCAAAAGGCCAAGGCCTTCAAAGCGTGGGGATGCGATCCGTGCGTAAAAATGATGGCCATCGCCGGTGACTTCAACGGCGGTTGCGGCGAGGCGCTCGGTAAGCAAGGCTTGTACTGATTCGGGAGTCATGGGTTTATTGCCTTAATTTGTAACCAGATTTAATCAATGCGTAGGCAGCGCTGGCCACAATAGCCAAAGAAAGCGCCGCAACGGCTAAAGCATGCCAGGGCGATACATCGCTTACGCCAAAGAAGCCATAGCGAAAACCGTCAATCATATAAAAAATTGGGTTCCAGCTTGAGATGCTCTGCCAAAAGGCAGGCAAGCTATGAATGGAGTAAAACACGCCAGATAAAAACGTCAGTGGCATGATTAAAAAGTTTTGAAACGCTGCAAGTTGGTCGTACTTTTCTGCCCAAATCCCTGCCAGTATGCCAAGCGCAGCCATCAGCGCGGAGCTAGTCAGCGCAAAGACTAAAATCCATAGCGGGTGAGCAAAAGCAGGCAGGTTAAACCACATGGTCACCAGCAAAACACCAGCGCCGACGACAAGCCCCCGCACCATGGCCGCCAGCAGATAGGCAAGGAAAAACTCTAGGTGCGATAGCGGTGGCAGTAGCGCAAAAATCAGGCTGCCAGTGACTTTGGATTGAATCAGGCTGGATGATGAATTAGCAAAGCTATTTTGCAAAATCGACATCATCACCAAGCCAGGAATCAAAAATGCCGTGTATTGCACACCAGGATAAGGCTCTACATGGCTATCAAGTACATGGGCAAAAATCAGCAGATACATCAGTGCGGTGAGCACTGGCGCTGCAACGGTCTGAAAAGCAACTTTCCAAAAACGCAGTACTTCTTTATAAAACAGCGTGTAAAAACCTTGCATAATCTCGTCTTGGCGTATGGGGCATTTGTAAAAAACTATTGGGGAGAAACCTTGCGCATTCGAGCGCCAGTGTATTTTTATTTAAACCCAAAGCATGCACCTCGGAGTACACAGAAGGCTCGGAGCCACGTAAAGAAAAGCTGCAAACTGAGTATTGCATTCGTGTTTGTAACCTTATTGCCTTTCTCTGTGCTCCTCTGCGTTATCTTTTTACTCTGTGTGGCGCAAAATTTGGGTTTTCAGGCGATGTAGCTAAAAATCGCGTGCCCACCTTACTGCATCATGTCCACAAAAATGGTTTCTAGATCTGGCTTGCCTACTTCGATATCTCTGAGCTGTACGGCGTTATTTCTAAGCTCGCTTAAGATCGTTTCAAGATCGCGGCAGTCTGCAAGTTTTAGCTCAAAGCCACTGTCTCTTTCGCAAATCAGCAGTGGGGCGAGTGATGCAGGCAGGATTGCAGGCTTAATCTTGATAAACAATTCGCGCGCAGCGCCACGGCTCATCAGCGTGTCTTTATCTTCTAGTGAAATCAGCTCGCCTTTTTTGAGCATGGCGATGCGGTTACACAGTGCTTCGGCTTCTTCTAAATAATGCGTAGTCAGCACAATGGTGTGGCCGTCTTTATTGAGGCGGCGGATAAAGTCCCACAGGGTTTTACGTAGCTCCACATCAACGCCGGCCGTTGGTTCATCTAACACAATCACGGGTGGGCGATGCACTAAGGCTTGCGCCACCATTACCCGGCGTTTCATCCCACCAGAGAGCGCACGCATATTGGTATCGGCTTTGTCGGTGAGGCCTAAATTGTGGAGAATTTCATCAATCCACGCGCCATTATTGCGTAAGCCAAAATAGCCAGACTGAAACGTCAGTGTTTCACGCAGGGTAAAAAAGGGATCGAAAACCAGCTCTTGCGGAACAATTCCTACTGCGCGGCGTGCTTCGCGGTAATCTTTTTGTACATCAAAGCCCATCACCGAGATCTGGCCCGATGTTGGGCGTGAAAGGCCTGCTAAAGCCGAGATCAGTGTGGTTTTGCCTGCGCCATTAGGGCCAAGTAGCGCAAAAAAATCACCTTGCTCTACAGTAAAGCTCACCCCTTTTAAGGCGTGGAAATCGCCGTATTGTTTGGCTACGGAGTCAAAAATAATGGCGCTCAAGGGGCAACCCCAGCTGTGGCACTGGCGGTAGCAGGCGCGCTGGCGGGGGCACTTGTATTGGGAGCTTGTGATTTAGCTTTATCTGCCGCATCTATCGCATCCAATTCTTCATCGCTTGGCCCTAATTGCAGTGGTTTAGGTGGAGCACCATCCCATACGCGGTAATAACGCCGCTGCAGGTAAGAGTCACGCAAAAAAGCATATGGATCCGCTTGTGCATCGATCACTTGATCTAAAGGCAATAGTTGGCGGCGCTGTTCTATGCCCCAAACGCCATAGCGAGTAATTTGCGTGCTGAGCTCTTGCGAGCCATTCCAAATATCTAGAGGATCCGCAAAGAATCGTACCGCTAGATCACTGCTGTCGCGGAGCGTGGTTGGCCCACGTAGAGGAATCATTAAATAGGGGCCGGTGTCCATTCCCCAGCTACCAAGGGCTTGACCGATGTCTTCATCGCTTTTTTTAAGGCCCATATCACTGGCCCAATCAACTAAGCCAAACATGCCCAAGGTGGTATTGATGGCGACTCGGCCTAAGCTATGACCGGCATCAGTGCCTTTACCTTGCAATAAAGCACCAAAAGAGACGAAAAAGTCATCAATATTTGAGAAGAAATTGTTCGCGCCCTGTTTGACTGGGCCTGGCGAGTATTTCTCGTGTGCTTCAGCCGCAGGCTTGAGAACCGCTTTATCAACGGTATTATTGAAGGCGAAAATGCCACGGTTTACCGGCTCGATGGGGTCGTAGTTATTCTGTGGCGTCGCACATGCGCCAAGTAAGAGAGCAAATAGAGGAATAAGGCGGCGCATGTGTGTGATTTGTTCAGTGATTAAGGTAGATATTCTAGGCTGATTTGGCCTGTTGCGGGCTGATAAATGATTACCTGCTCACTGGATAAACAGAACGCAGTGATACCTGCAAAACTACCGCCAATGTTGCCCATTATTTTAGGCTGCAAAAACTGTAGTGCAGTGTGGCCAAAAACGGCTATTTCAAGGGCAGTATTGCACTTACATCATAGAGGCGAATCAGCCCAGCAAGGCCCTCAGGTAGTTCAGAGAAGCAGAGCTCTGCGCCTTGTTTGCGTGCACTACGCAGCCAGTACAGCAACACCGCCACTGCGGAGGAATCTGCTGCACTGATTTGGCTAAGGTTTACTTCCAGTCGCTCGCCTTGGCTAAGCGTTGGCAAGGTAGCCAGCTGTGCTACGGCCGTGTCTAAAGTGAACTTACCACTGGCTTGAAATACATTCATTTGTTTGCGTTACGCTGTACGTTGTTGCGATCAGAAAGCTGCTTGATTAAACCATCAATACCGTCTTTGCGGATGATTGCATTGAACTGATTGCGGTTGTTATTGATAAAGCTAATACCATCTACGGCAATATCGTAGGTTTTCCAGCCTGCATCGGTTTTTTCGAAGCTAAAATCAAGCGGAATTGGTTTTTGGCCTGGCAGGCTCACTTCGGTGCGCACGGCCATTTCGTTTGCATCATTCCCCGGACGAGTGCCTTTTACATCGACTTGGGCATTTTTATAAATTGAAAGTGCCGATAGGTAAGTGCGTACCAGCATGGTTCTAAATTCACGCGTCAAGGCTTGCTGCTGCTCTGGTGTGGCTGTTTTCCAATAACGGCCAACGGCCAGCATGGTCATGCGGTTGTAATCAGCCAAAGGGGCAACGCGGGCATCAACGAGATCGCGGGCTTTAAGCGGCTCCTTATCGTTTTTCTTGATGATATCCAGCACATCGCGGCTCACATTCTTAACGATGACTTCTGGTGCTTCAACCACTGCAGCTAGGCTACAAGTGGCGATAAAACTCATTGAGAGGGCTAAGATCCATTTTTTCATTATTTTTGCTCCGATTTTTGTTCACCAGCGGTTTCTGCTTTGTTAAACAGGACACGGCTAATTAATTGTTCCAGCACGATGGCTGAAGAGGTAATGGTAAAGCTGTTGCCAGCGGCAAGCATTTTGCTGTCTGCACCTGAGGTCACACCAATATATTGCTCACCCAAGAGGCCGGAGGTTAGGATTTCTGCTGAGGCATCTTTGCTAAAATGATAGCGGCTATCCATATCCAGCTTCACCCGTGCAACGTAACGCTCTGTATCTAGAGTGATACTACTCACACGGCCCACTAAAACCCCAGCACTTTTCACGGGTGCGCGCACTTTTAGGCCACCGACATTTTCAAAATTTGCAATCAGCTCATAGCTATTGGATGCTGGAAGCGTGGTTTGGCTGCTAACGCGTAAAGATAAAAACAGTAAGGCGGCAATGCCTGCAGCGGCAAATAGACCTACCCAAAAATCAATCATGCCTCGTTTCATTGTTTAAAAACCCCTTAATCTGACACGTAACGACAACTGAACATAACGAAAAAACCTAAACTTGCTGCATTAGATGCCTCTAAACATAAAGGCCGTGAGTACAAAATCGAGTGCCAGAATAACCAGCGAGCTTGTGACCACGGTACGAGTGGTGGCTCCTGAAACGCCCTCGGCGGTAGGTGGTGCGTCATAGCCTTCAAAAACGGCAATCAGCGAGATGGCAATACCAAACACCACACTCTTGATTACGCCATTGATGACGTCTTGGCGAAAATCAACGGCGCTTTGCATTTGCGACCAAAAAGCGCCCTCGTCCAGGCCCAGTAGTTTTACACCGACTAAATAACCACCAAAAATCCCCATCGCGCTAAACATGGCCGCCAAGAGCGGCATAGAAATCACCCCGCCCCAAAAGCGCGGCGCAACCACACGGGCAATCGGGTTAACCGCCATCATTTCCATGGCGGCTAATTGTTCGGTGGCTTTCATAAGGCCGATTTCGGCGGTAATCGCGGAACCTGCTCGGCTGGCAAAGAGCAAGGCACCTACTACCGGCCCAAGTTCACGAACTAAAGACAGCGCAACTAAAATGCCCAGGGATTCGGTCGCACCAAAGCGCTGCAGTGTGTCATAGCCTTGCAGGGCTAACACCATGCCAACAAATAAGCCTGATACCGCAATAATCAAGACCGATAACACGCCTGCAAACCAAATTTCACGCATTGTAAGCTGAAATCGGAGTAGTGATGTGGGGGAATGACGCAGAATAGCCAGCATAAAGCGGCAGGCAAAGCCCAGTTTGATGATGACGTTGCTAAATGGTCGGCCCAATGTTGAAAAGGCTTTAAACAAAAAATTAGGCAAGGCGCGGCTCCAGACCAAGATCCGTGGCATATGGCATGGCGGGTTTATGGAAAGGCACTGGGCCGTCTGTTTCCCCGTTAATAAACTGCTTTACAAAGGGGTGAGTTGAGGCGCGAACCTGCTCTGGCGTACCTTCAGCCACAATTTTGCCGTCGGCCAAAAAGTACACATAGTCGACAATCGAAAGCGATTCTTCTACATCGTGGGTCACAATCACCGATGCCGTGCCCAGTGCATCGTTTAGGTCTCGAATAAGCTTGCCGATTGTGGCGAGCGAGATTGGGTCTAGCCCAGTAAATGGCTCGTCATACAACATCACCGCAGGGTCTAGTGCAATAGCGCGGGCCAGAGCCACGCGACGTGCCATTCCGCCGGAGAGTTCGGAGGGCATTTGTTCGCTGACTCCGCGCAGGCCAACAGTGTTCAGCTTCATCAGCACTAAATCATGGATCATGGCTTCGGGCAGATCGCTACGCTCCCTAAGTGGGAAGGCTACATTGTCGAAGACGGATAGATCAGTAAATAAAGCGCCAAATTGAAACAACATGCCGAGCTTTTCGCGCATCTTGTAAAGGCGAGCTTCATTCATGCTGCCAACATCGTCACCAGCAACATTGAGCTTGCCAAGATCTGGACGAATTTGCCCGCCGATGAGTTTGAGGAGCGTGGTTTTGCCTGAGCCAGATCCACCCATGATGGCGACCACTTGACCACGCTTAATGCTAAGGGATACGTCGGTGAGTACCGCCCGTTCGCCATAGGCAAAGCTTACATTCTCAAATTGCACCAGAGGCATTTCGCAAGATACTCCAGCCATAAAGAGGGCTATTGTAGGTGGCTATGCTTCAATCAGATAGATGAAGTTTGTATGATTGTGTACGGAATTATTGCCATGCAACAAAGGTAGTCAGCAGGCCGTGCAGCTAATTCACTGTTATGACAAGCGTGTAGCTACACTTTCTTGCATTTGCTTATATTGTTTTTGCTTAAAAACCATGGATAAAAAAACCTAAATACAACACTTTAATTTAGCTATTTTGCAAATGTTACAAAATCTAGCTCCACACTATTGCAGTGCATTTTGCACTGTATTTAAGTTAATGCGCTCTGCATTTAGCTAGTCCGCTGTTTGTTTTACGTAATCCGCGTACTAGTATGAAAGCCAGTATTCATGTTTTGGCAGGATTACTTATGTATTTAGAGCACTTTGGCTTAAATGAACCCCCGTTTAGGATTACACCGCACCCAGAGTTTTTTTATACAGGTGCGGAGCGTGGTGCTACGCTAGATGCACTTATCTATGCGGTGCTGGCAGGGGAGGGTTTAGTTAAAGTGGTGGGTGAGGTGGGCAGTGGTAAAACGATGCTCTGTCGCGTTTTAGTTGAGCGCTTACCAGCCAATATTGATAGCGTTTACATTGCTAATCCGGCCATGAAACCAGATGAGCTGATGTTGATGATTGCAGATGATTTAGGCTTGGCCTGCGATGCAACGCATACCAGCGCTAAAGTCAGAGATTTGCAAGCCGCCTTGCTGGAGCGTTTTGCTGCAGGGCGGCAAGTGGTTATTTTGATAGATGAAGCGCACGCCATGCCGACGGCTAGTTTAGAGGCCGTAAGGTTGCTGTCTAATCTAGATCATGGCCATCATAAATTATTGCAAATTGTATTATTTGGCCAGCCAGAATTAGATAGCCGCTTAGCGCAACAAGATTTACGTCAATTACGTGAGCGTGTAACTCATGCTTTTCAGCTTGCCCCATTAAAAAGCGATGATATTGAAGCCTATATCGAATTTCGTATGCGTACAGCTGGCTATCGTGGGCCTGAGTTATTTCAATCTCAGGCGCTTAGGAAAATATTTATTGAATCAGAAGGCTTAACTCGGCGAATTAATATTCTGGCAGATAAATCATTAATGGCGGCATTTAGCCGTAGCGAGCATTCAGTGAATGCGCGGCATGTAAAAGCTGCAATTAAAGACAGTGCTTTTAAATCGCTTAGAAAGAAACCCATGATGGCGTGGTTACTCCTTTTGGGCGTGTTAACCGGAGGAGTTGGGGCAAGCTTAATTCAGCCATCAAATATAAAAGTGGCCTCGGCACCAGTTGCTGCCCCATTGCCTTTGCAATTAGCAAGCACGGCCAGCGTTTCAATGTCAAACCTTCAATTAAGTGAGGGGTTAAAAAATAAATTAAGCCAATCCAGGCAAAAATTTAATCGTGCCGAAGCAAATCATATTGGCATTATGCTCTTGGTTACGGATCGTGAGCATAATGAAGAGTTGGAAAGATATTTTTTAAAAACCAGCCAATTAATACCTAAAGATCAATTGCTTATTTACCCAGCAGAAATACGTGGAAAAAAAGGCTGGGGTTTGGTCTATGGTTTATTTACAGATAAATCTAGTGCTCAATTAGCAATGCTGGCTTTGCCGGATCGATTAAAGAAAAACAAACCCATTTTGCGCACCGTGGCAGGAATGCGTGATGAGTTGTGGAATTTATAGCTTAATCTTCGCAGATTAATCATCTGCTTTATTTGATCTGTAATATTAGCATGAGCACTTATCAATGCGGTGGCATATTCCTATTCTGCTTTTTGTACTGAGTGCATGCGCTAATCAAACGGGCTTGCAAGTTGAAAGCGGACGCCATTTAGAATTAAAACCTATAGCCAGTAATATACCCAAGCCAATATCAAGCGCGCCAATGTTGGCTAAACCACAAGCGGTAGCAAAGACGGCTACTTATAGCGTGGTGGTGCACAATGTGCCGGTGGCAGAAATATTATTTGCCTTAGGGCGTGATGCAAAAATTAATGTGGATGTGCATTCTGGAGTCAACGGCAATGTAACCTTGAATGCTATTAATCAAACTCTGCCGCAAATTTTAGAGCGAATGAGCCGGCAAGTTGATTTGCGCTGGGAGTTGGAAAATGGCGTTTTAATTATTACCCCAGATATTCCTTATTTTAAAATTTATAAGATGAACTATTTTAATTTATCTAGGAATGTAAAATCTAATGTTACCTTAGCTAATTCGGTAAGTAGTGGGAGCAGCGGTTCTGGTTCTGGTAATAGTTCAAGTACGCAAATTGATATGGTGGCAGAGCATCAATTGTGGAAGCAAATAGAGGCAAATTTAAAAGAAATTTTAAATGTAGTAAAAAACGATGCACAAACAAGTGGAGCACAGCTGGGAAGTATTGTGCAGGATAAAAGCGCCATCGCCGTAAAAACAAACAGTTCTACTGATAAAAAAGAAGTGGTTCAAACGGCGGCAGAGGCAGCAAAAGCAGCTAAAGACGTCGCACAAACAAATAAAATAAACGCAGAAACTGAGAAATTAAAAGCGGGTGAATCACAGCCGATTAATAGAACTATATCCCCTTCAGCGATTAATAATAGCCGCCTTGTGATTATGAACCCAGAAACAGGAATTATCACCATAAAAGCCAGCCAAGCTGAGCATGTAAAAGTGGCTGAGTATTTAAGTGCTATTCAAGGTGGCGCATTACGGCAGGTATTGATTGAGGCAACAATTGTAGAAGTATTGCTTTCTGATCAATATCAAGCAGGTGTAGATTGGAGCCGTATTGGTACTACAGAAAATCAATTAAATTTCACTCAATCTAATGTAGCCAGTAATATGGCTGCGCCGCCATTTAGCCTTTTGAGTTACGCTAAAACAGGCGGTGTATTTAATGGGACATTTAATTTTACTATAAAGATGTTAGAGCAATTTGGCCGTACTCGCGTGTTATCTAGTCCTAAAATAATGGCGCTTAATAATCAAACGGCGGTCATGAAAGTAGTAGAAGAGCAGGTGTATTTTACGGTTAAAGTCACTCCCCCTGTGATTACTGATGGGAAACCAACCACTCAAGCCACTTATGATAGTGAATTGCATACCGTGCCGATTGGTTTGGTGATGCAGGTTACACCGCAAATATCTGAAGATGGCCAAATTGCCTTAAATGTGAGGCCGACTATTACTAATATTAATTCATTTGTTGAAGACCCTGCGGTCGCTATTTTGGCGGCTAACAGCTCATCGCCGATTAAAAGCTTAGTGCCTATTTTGCAAGTCAGAGAATTTGATTCCACATTAAAAGTGGCCAGTGGGCAGGTGGCTATTTTAGGGGGGTTAATTCAAGACTCTTTAAATAATGATAGGCAGGGAGTGCCTGGAATTTCACGCTTGCCCTATGTGGGTGATTTATTTAGCTATCGGAACGATAAAGTTAAAAAAATTGAATTGGTGATATTTCTGCGGCCAGTTTTAATTAAAGATGCAAGCACGCAGGGTGATTTAAAAGATTATCAGCAGTTTTTGCCTAATGATCAATTTTTTAAAGGCAGTATGGATCATGATTTATCGGCATTTCAATCGGGTAATACGCCGCTAGAGTCATCGCCATGAGCTTATTGCTGCAGGCGCTTAAAAAAGCGGAAGAAGCAAAACGATTGCGCGAAGCCGCTGCTCTGGAAGGTGAGCCGCAGGCTGAAGAGAGCGTAGCGGCTAGCCAGTTAGTGGCCACGCCGCTTAGCTTAAGTGAGCTAGCTTTGGAGCTAGAGGCCCCGACGGAGCCGCCGCATGACTTGAACCCACCGGTTAGTGAGGCACCAGTGCCACCGCCAATAGAGGCGAGCCCGTCCGTTGAAGAGTGGCAGTTTGTGCCTCTGCCCTTGCTTGAAGCGGCAGTGCTTGAGGCCGAACCAAGCCCTGTTATTCCCTTGCCTGAGCCATTAATGGCGACAGAGCCAGCAGGTTCGACTGCGGATATCCCTCCGCTAGTTGAGGATGATTTAACTTGGCTACAACCAGCTCCTGTGGCCCTCTCTCCTGTTCGTATCGCCCCAGTTACACCCGCGCCACAAGCAGAGCCAACCCTAACGCCTACTCCACCTGCTCCTGTGGCAAAGCCCTTAATTAAAGCGGCTTCACGCTCCAAAACACTGCC
>Ga0247722_10000365_pt1 | contig 28699 bp, 25 predicted proteins | sample MSEWelMarce3H_FC_FD_189094 | JGI IMG/M metagenome (GOLD analysis project Ga0247722, IMG submission 189094) | Subsurface sediment microbial communities from gas well in West Virginia, United States - MSEEL Well Study Marcellus 3H_FC | ecosystem: Environmental > Terrestrial > Deep subsurface >... | reverse complement strand
AGCATAAAGACCTAAAAGATATTTCTTTTACAACGTTGCGGGTTATTAAGCAAAAAGATATTTTACTGCATTATCCTTATCATAGCTATAATCACATTATCACCTTACTGCGCGAAGCCTCTATTGACCCGACTGTAGAGAGTATTAAAATTACCTTGTATCGCGTTGCGGACTCATCAAAAATTGCGAATGCGCTGATTAACGCTGTCAAGAATGGGAAAAAGGTCACTGTGCTAGTGGAATTACAAGCCCGCTTTGATGAAGAAAATAATATCTATTGGGGCAATAAATTACAAGAAGAAGGGGCTCGGGTGATATATGGTGTTCCGGGATTGAAGGTGCATAGTAAATTATTTGTGGTGACGGCGCGTGAGGGTGGCAAAGAAGTCAATTATGCGCACATCGGAACAGGTAACTTTAATGAGAAAACAAGTAGGGTTTATACCGATTTTTCACTATTAACATCTAACAAAGAGATTGCTGCGGATTTACTGAAGGTATTTGAGTTTTACGAAAATAATTTCAAGATTCAATCCTTCAAGCATTTATTAGTGGCTCCATTTTTTATGCGTAATGAGTTCATAACGCTTATTGACAAGGAGATAAAACATGCAAAAGCGCATAAACCAGCTGAAATTCTGCTCAAAATGAACAGTCTGGTGGACAAGGAAATGATTGGAAAACTATATGAAGCCAGCAGAGCCGGGGTAAAAGTGACACTTATTATTAGAGGTGCATGCTCCCTTGTAACGGAAATGGAAGGCTGGAGTGATAATATCAGGGCATATAGTATTGTAGACAAGTACCTGGAACATAGTCGTATTTTTATTTTTCATAATAATGGCCAAGAAAAGATTTTTATTTCATCGGCAGACTGGATGAGTCGTAACCTTGATAATCGCAGTGAAGTCGCGGTTCCCATCTACAGCGAAGAAATCCGACGCCAAATTAGAGATATCATTCATATTCAATTATCCGGCAACACCAAGGTCCGCATACTGGATCGCAAGCAGGAAAATTTATATAAGAAAGCTAAACCAGGTGAAAAGAAGGTTCGTGTTCAGGATGAGATCTATAACTATCTCAAAGATGACCAATCCCTTGCACCCAATACCAGCAAACAAAACTTAATCCAAGCCTAATGGTCTTTGCAGCAATTGATATCGGAAGTAATGCCATGCGTCTTTTATTTTGCCGTGTGTATGAAGTAGATGGCAAGCCGCAGTTCAGCAAGGAAGAGTTGTTTCGAATGCCTATTCGCCTCGGTGAGGATGTTTTTATAGATGGCCGTATTTCAGAAACGAAAGCCCAGCGCCTGATTACTAGTCTGCGCGGTTTTAGTGAATTAATTAAAGCCTATGGGGTAGTGGGTTACCGGGCAGTAGCGACCAGTGCAATGCGCGATGCGACTAACGGAGCAGAGATTATTGATCTGGTCCGCAAAGAAACGGGAATTGTGGTGGAAATTATTGACGGAAAGAATGAAGCTGCGCTTGTCTTTTCAAATCACATTGAGGAGCTCCTAAATCCGAAGCACGCCTACCTATACATTGACGTAGGTGGAGGTAGCACGGAGTTAACTTTGTATTTCGATAACAAAGTCATAGCAGCACGTTCCTTCAATATTGGAACTGTGAGAATGTTGTTGGACAAAGTTGAAAAAGATGAAATGGAGGAAATGAAAGCTTGGTTGAAAAGAAATACAGTCGGCATTCATCCCCTAAACGCTATTGGCTCTGGTGGTAACATCAATAAAATCTTTAAGTTGAGTGGTAAAAAGGAAACCAAACATTTAAGTTATGAACGCTTAAAGGGCATCTATGAAATGTTGTGTGCATATACTTACAAAGAACGGATTGAGCGGCTGGATTTAAAACCCGATCGCGCAGATGTCATTATCCCTGCTGCTAAAATATTTTTGACCGTCATGAAAAATGCAGATATTGAAAAGGTGTTTGTGCCACAGGTGGGTCTGAGTGACGGACTGGTGCACGATCTCTATGAAAAGTATAGAAAAAACGAAAAAATCCAGACACTTTGATTAGCCTCACCGTAACACAATTTATAAAATTTGGTATCACCGACGCAGTAGATATTCTGCTGGTCGCTATCATTCTCTATCTCGCTTATAACCTAGTGAAGGGGACTTCAGCTATCAATATTTTTATTGGCCTTGCCCTCATTTACTTTGCATACATCGTTATCAAGGCATTTGATCTGCAGTTGCTGAGTTCTATTCTTGGCAAGTTTGTAAATGTAGGAGTGATTGCTGTTATGATTGTATTTCAGCAGGAAATCCGTAAGTTCTTGCTTTACATTGGCTCGAATGAATTTATCAGAAACAGAAACTGGAAGGGCCTGTTTAAATTGAGTGCTGGCAGCATCAGTGATGACACACCTGTGGATGTGGAGGCTTTGGCCGAGGCCTGCTTTAGCATGAGTAAGAGCAAAACAGGAGCCTTAATTATTCTTGGTCGACGTTCGGATCTAAAATCTTTTATCAGTACGGGAGATTATGTGGACTCAGGCTTGAATGCGCGCATGTTAGAAAATATTTTCTTTAAGAACTCTCCTCTGCATGACGGCGCCGTTATAATCATTGATAACCGGATCATTGCCGCCCGCTGTGTTTTACCGGTGACCGAAAAGGAGAATTTTCCCGCGCATTACGGCATGCGCCATCGCGCTGCTGTAGGCATCACCGAAAATACAGATGCGCTGGCAATTAGTGTCAGTGAGCAAACTGGCGGGGTGTCACTGACCATTCAAGGGGATATAAAAGCCGATCTAGGACGTGACCAGCTGGTGTATCTATTGGAAAAAAACATGAAAGAGATTCATTAAAAAATCATAACTTCAAACGATAATATAATAGAATAAAATGACAGCATCTGAAGACAAAGCAGTGATCGTAAACTACTATCTTACGGCCAGCAAAAACAATCAGCCAGAAGAACTGGTAGAAGAGACATCAAAAGATCATCCCTTTGCTTTTTTATACGGATACGGTAATGTTTTACCGGATTTTGAATCTGCGCTTAGCGGTAAACAAACCGGCGATAAATTTGATTTCCATATCGGCGCCAAAAATGCTTACGGTGAGTATGAAAAAGATTATGTCGTAAAAATTGATAGCAAAGCATTTGAAGTAGACGGAAAGTTTGATGATGCGCGCGTGCGTGTCGGACAAGACCTCGAAATGACAGATGCAGATGGTAATCCGCTCATGGGGCGCGTAATCAACATCACCGAAACGGAAGTGGAAATGGACTTTAATCACCCACTCGCCGGCTTTGACCTTCATTTTATCGGTGAAGTCCTGGATGTGCGAGAAGCGACACAGGAAGAATTAGATCATGGGCATATTCATGGTCCCGGTGGGCACCATCATTAATTAGCAATCCAAAATTTAAGTTATTCAAAAAGACAAATAAGGCAGGCCCTTGTTTGTCTTTTTTTTGACTGCTGATTTAACAATACAAATGAGCAGTCAGTGCGGTAGGGAATAGTTCGGAAGGTACTGTGCTTTGCACCTTGCGAGCTACATTAGAGAGACACAGCGAATGGGTTGTTTACAGAGTAGCAGAAAATCCCACTCGCTTTCCTGATTACATAAAGATTATATAAATTCAATCTCCCTTACCCAACTGTCCTTTATCGTATTTCAAGCGAATAATCCGCATGGTCAGATTTGCCGGATCGCGAATAATGATGCTGTTAAGTAGTCCCTCAGACTTGGAAGTAACGTAACTGATTTCTTTTTCAAGGACGTCGTTACGGAACTGTTTTTCCGAATACAATTCTTTATTCTCATCGTATTCATACACGTTTTTTAGTATCACCTTGTTGTTGGCATTTCCTTCAAAACGCGCGGAGGTCAGCCGCTTACCTTCATATTCAAATTTTTGTTCCTGCATAATCCAGCCCGCAGAAGTGTAATTCTCACTAAGACTGATTCGACGGCCCTCTGCATCATAATTGATAATGCGCTCCTTATAGGGACGATTTTCATTGTTTAAAAAAGTGCACTTCAACTGTCCTGAACTAAATTTTTTGTATTGAAAACTGTCTTCACTGAGGAGTACCTGATTGCCGAGGACAAAATAGGATCTGGCGGGACTCACATTCGTCTCCCGATAGCGCCGTTCTTTGGTGATGTTTCCAAGACTATCGTGATGGTAATAGCGACTCTCATAGTAATTCATTCCATCGTGATAGCGTTTTAATGCCAGCTGACCTTTTTGGTAAAAATAAGTCGTGCTCACTGTGTCAAAGATATACTCAGTTGAACTGCTCACGACTTCCCTTCCCTTACGGTTAAGATGTGTCACCCGCTTCTCATGCGTCTTGGCAATCACGGTGTAATAATAGCGATTGATCTGACCATCGGCGTTAAATTCATAATGCTCGGTCAGACTTCTATCAACGGCCACTTCAAAGTCCTTTTTATCCAGAATTTCGAAGACGATTCTACGAATACCCTGCTCCTTTATGACTTTAGGATTAAAATTATGTGCGGGTTCAAAAGCAGTTTCTGCATCAGGTAATACCACCTGCGCCTCTAGGGAGAGATAGGCTAAAAATACAGTTATAAAAAAAAATCTAGTCAAGTTGTCTTAAGGCTTCTATTGCAGTTCTTACAGGAAGACCGCAGGTGTTGTTTTCGCAGATATAAATCAGCGTCTCCATGTCCTGATCACGGTCTTTCAGCAGGGCCAATTCCGATGCTGAAGCACTCAGAGCGAAAATCGTATTTGTGAGCTTATGACGGCGCAGTTCTCCGAAAATTTCATCAACATTCTTACCAACAATGGCCACTTCGCGGAAGGGGTAATTCAAATGAAGTGCCAGACAGCCCCAGTTACTGTATGCTGCACCATAGGTCTTAAAATCCTCTGTGACCAGACTCAGCATTCGTTCTGCTCGACTAATCCAGTCCTCTTTACCAAAATACTTACCGAGGTAATACAGGTTTAAAGCCATCTGCGAATTAGAGGCAGGCGTCACATTATCAGCAACTTCGGAGGTACGCGTCACCAATTCCGCTGCATGCACAGCGGTATAGTACAGCAGATCCGACTTGGGATTCTCAAAGTCCTTCAAAGCTTTTTCTAAAAGCGCTCTTGCGTCCCATAACCAGCTCTCTTGCCCAGTCATCACGTAGACCTGTGTCCAGGCTTCAATCACTAATGCATAATCCTCAAGAAACGCAGCAATACGGGCTTTTCCATTTTTAAATGTGCGCAGGAGTTCTCCTCGCTCATTCATCATGGTATTTTTAATAAACTCGGCATTTTTTAGCGCTATTGTTTTGTAATGTGGATCGTCCAGCACCAGCCAAGCACGAGCAAAGGCACTGCACATCATCGCATTCCAAGAGGTAATCATTTTATCATCAAGCCCGGGTTTGATCCGCGAGTGGACCTCCTGCTTCAACAGTACCTTGCAATGCTCTATTTTCTGATCTAATTCTACCGCTGTTAAACCTGTATCGGTAAGAACCGCACTGATGTCATCACGCCGCATTAAGATGTAATTGCCATGCTCCCAATACCCCTGCTCATTGATGAGATAATACCTCGAAAATAAAGCAGCGTGTTCACCCAGCACATCCTTCAAATCTGCCTCCGTCCACACATAAAATTTACCTTCTTCCCCATCACTGTCGGCATCGAGGGCAGAGAAAAAATAACCGTCCTCTTGCCACCATTCTTTTTCGACGAAGGAAAGCACCTCCACTGCTATTTTTTTGTAGAGGAGATTGCCGCTTAGCTGAAATGCTTCCAGATAAAGGCTGGCCAGTTGTGCATTATCGTAAAGCATTTTCTCAAAGTGCGGTACTTTCCAGAGCCTGTCGGTACTGTACCGACAAAAACCGCCATGTAACTGATCATACAAGCCCCCAAAGGCCATTTTGCGGAGCGTTAGGTCCACATGCCGCATCAGTTCATCGTCCTTTTCCAACAGTGCATAACGCAATAAAAACAAATAATTATTCGGCAATGGAAATTTAGGTGCTTTGTCGGGACCCCCCTCTTCATTGTCCATTCGTGACTTCCAGCGGGTGACGGATTCTTTGAGGACAAGCCGGCTCAGGGGACGTTGCTCCTTGTCTACGGTTACCAGCAATTCAGATTTGTGAATCCCCTCCGTTAATTCCTGTGCATATGCTTTCACTTTATCCGGCTGTTCCTCCCACAGACGGGTGAGATTATTCAATAGGCCGATCCAACGGTCTTTGGGAAAATAAGTACCGCCATAAAAGGGACTTCCATCGGGCATGACAAAACAATTCAAAGGCCAGCCCCCGTGACCGGTCATCAACTGCACCGCCTGCATATACAACTGATCCACGTCGCTGCGTTCTTCTCGGTCGACCTTCACATTCACAAAATGTTGATTCATAAGTGCTGCCACTTCCAGATCTTCAAAACTCTCGTGCTCCATGACGTGGCACCAGTGACAAGCGCTGTAACCCACACTAATGAGGAGCGGCACACCGCGCCGCCGGGCTTCTTCAAAGGCAGCTTCCCCGAAAGGACGCCAGTCTACCGGATTATAGGCATGTTGCAGAAGGTAGGGACTACTCTCGTGAATGAGCAGGTTAGAATGGGCTTTGGAGGATGCCGTCATGATGAAATGGTATAATCGGTGATTAATGCGTACTAAAGTCGCAAAAATACGCATGGATTTAGGATAAGATTTTTGATAATGTCTAAATTTGGAAAAATTAGCGGTACAGGACGCAAAATGTCCCCCGATTACAGAAAGGACGTATGAAAAGAATTTACTGGATCATGATCATCGGTGTCCTCGCCATCACGGCCATTATTATTGTGCAGGTGATGAAGGGCAGTAAACCAACAGAAGTTTACACCGAAAAAGCGGCTTTGCGAAGTATTATTGAAGTGGTCTCCGCTACCGGGAAAATACAGCCGGAAACCGAAGTCAAAATCAGCTCGGATGTCAGCGGAGAAATCACAGAGATGTATGTCAAGGAAGGTGACCAAATTACGAAAGGCACCCTTCTGTGTCGTATTCGTCCTGACCTTTACGTTAGCGCTTTCGAACGTGTCAATGCATCGGTTAACACCACCCGTGCCAACTATAAAACTGCGCAGGCTCAGTTGGAACAAGCAAAAGCCAGTCTTGCCAATTCAGAATCTGTCTTCAATCGGTCTAAAAAATTATTTGAACAAAACGCCATTTCGCAGCAAGAATTTGATCAGGCCAAAGCAGCCTATGATGGCGCGCGCGCCAATGTGCAGGCACTGGAAGAAGGTGTAAAAGCGAGCCAATACACTATTCAAAGTTCCGAAGCATCTTTGAAAGAGGCGAACACCAACCTCGAGAAGACCTTTATTTATTCGCCTGTCGATGCCACCGTTTCGAAATTGAGTGTGGAAAAAGGTGAACGCGTGGTTGGTGTTAGCGGTATGGCAGGTACGGAAATCTTGCGTCTTGCCAATCTGAATGAAATGGAAGTGAGCGTGGAGGTCAATGAAAATGACATCATCAAGGTCCATAAAAACGACACCGCTTTGATTGAAGTGGATGCCTACATGGATAAAAAATTTAAGGGGATTGTGACTGAGATTGCTAATTCATCGAATGCAACGGGTATATCAGTGGATCAGGTTACGAATTTTGTCGTGAAGATCCGCATGCTCAGGGAATCCTATGCATCTCTGATTTCTGACCGTAATCCCATTCCGTTTCGTCCCGGTATGAGCGCTAGTGTGGACATTCAGACACGCCGGGTCAGTCAGGTAACGACCATTCCGATACAAGCGGTGACTACGCGAAACAAAGACTCAGTGAGCACAAAAGAAAATGACATAGAGCGTCCTGAAATTACAGTACAGAACGAAAAAGAAGAGCGTGAGAAAAATACAGGCGAGGAGAAAATAAAAGAGTATGTTTTTGTGTTGCGCAGTGGTGAAGTCAAACAATTGGAGGTCACTACCGGCATACAGGACAATGATTACATTGAGGTCAGAACCGGAGTCAGCAAGGGTGATGAAATCATTTGTGGACCCTACAGCGCTGTCTCCCGCTCCCTCAAGGCTGGCAGCAAAGTAAAGGTCGTGAAAAAGGAAGAGCTCTATAAAACTGAAAAAAAGTGAGTCTGATTCTTTGTCTGGAAACCGCTACCACAGTTTGTTCTGCCGCTCTCTTTGCGGATGAAAAATTACTGGCTTTTCGCGAACTGAATGAAGGCTTTACGCATGCAGAAAATCTGCATTTGTTCATCAAAGCTATCCTCGAGGAGACTGCAACAGATCCTAATCAACTTTCAGCAATCGCTGTAAGCAAAGGGCCTGGATCTTATACCGGACTTCGTATTGGCGTGAGCACCGCGAAGGGACTTGCATATGCACTTGGCATTCCCCTCATTGGTCTGGAAACTTTACAAATAATGTCCGCCGCGGCGGCACAAGCCAATCCCACTGCACGCCTTTTTTCTCCGATGATTGATGCGCGGAGAATGGAGGTTTATACTGCGATTTACGACCATCAACTTCAGCCTCTTACACCCGTCACAGCGCTTATCCTAGACGAGCACAGCATTGGCAACTTCACAAAACACGGTGGTATTAATTTTTTTGGTGACGGCATGCCAAAAGCAAAAGATCTTTTATCGAACCTAAAGACAGTAAACTTTATTCCCGATATCCATCCCTCTGCCCGATTTATGGGTGGATTGGCCTACTTAAAATTTCAATCTGCTGCATTTGAGGACACAGCGTATTTTGAACCTTATTATCTGAAGGAATTTCAAGCTGGAAAAGCGAAGCTGGAAAATTGAGCTTTATAATTAAGAATGAAAAAGGCCATTCCAATCGCACAGTCCTTTCGCTTAATTTAGCTAGAATAGAATTAAGTGTTCGCCACAAATTTTTGCAGATGTTCATACAGGACCTTCACAGGTAAACCCATTACATTGTAAAAACTCCCTTCAATTTTATCTATCGCAATGTAACCGATCCATTCCTGAACCCCATAAGCACCGGCCTTGTCGTAGGGTTGATAGTTTTTTAGATAATAGATGATTTCAGCGTGACTTAGCTCTTTAAAATACACCCGTGTACAATCCACAAAGCTGACTTCTTTCTCAGCCGTACGCAGTGTCACACCCGTAAATACCTCATGCATTTTTCCACTCAATTGCGAAAGCATCTGAAAGCCTTCTTCAAAATCAGCGGGCTTGTTGAGTACCTGATCTTCACACCAGACAATCGTGTCTGCGGTGATCAATAATTCATTTGCCAAAAGTTCACGGGCAAATTCTTTACTCTTGTGTTTACTCAGATATAGTGGAATGTCCTTCCCTTTCAATCCCTCCGGGATGCTCTCATCGGCATTCACCGGCTGGCAAGTGTAGGAGAAGCCGAGACTTTTTAGTAATTCCTGTCGACGTGGACTAGCACTGGCAAGTATAATGTCAAATGGTAATTTATTTAGGCTACTTTCCAATCCGGTCATCAATTTAAATAATAAAAAATAAAACAATAACAGAGTCCCAGCAGCATGATGCTTTTTAAAGCCAGGCTTGCCCGCTTAAAATCACTACTTTTAGTGGCACTCAGCGTGTAAAAAGATAAAATCACAAGTGGCAAAATCAAGGCTAAAAATATATAAACAATAGGGAGAGAAAAAACAACTTGTTCAGCGCGCATGGTATTGTACGCTGCAAATAATAAAAGTAAAGCCGTGATAACTAGGAGAAAAAAAGCGGTTAGCTTGCTGGCTCTTATTCCCCATACCACCGGCATAGTGCGTCCACCCGTTGCTTCATCGCCTTTATAATCCTCAATGTCTTTTATAATTTCACGGGCCAAACTTGTTACGAAGGCAAAAATACCGAAGACCACCGTAATTTTCAGACAACTCAATACAGCATACTTGAAGGTGATAATGAAGTCTGGATAAATCTGTCGCAACACACCCATCTCAAACATAAATGGCATGAAGGCCACGGCGGCTGTCAGGAGAGAAACAACTATATTTCCAACCAGCAATTGTTTCTTCATATCCGTGCTATAAAACCACAACAGAATGGCTGCAACTACATGAAAAATGGCCAGACGAAGATACCCTGTTTTAAAAGCGGCATACATACCGATTAACACACCTACTGAAGTCAAAAGTAAATGGAGGACAATTGCCCAGCGGCGCTTGATGAACCTGTCCACCACTACCGTGTCCGGGTGATTGATTAAGTCGGTCTTCACATCAAAATAATCATTGATAATATATCCTGCAGCGGCAATTAATACCGTGCTCAAAACAATAAGATAAAATAAACGCTGTTCAAGTTCGAGGTGAATACCGTGCTGCACGAGAATCTTCCGTAATACAAAGTAGCGCAGCAAAAACTGAGTCGCCGCAATCATGATTAGATTTTCGATGCGCACCAGTTTTAAAAATGCAAGTACTTTTATATTAAGCAGACGTTTCATACTCACCACTTCTCAATTGTCCAGCGTTGCTGTGCCTTCATAATTTGTTCGATGATATCGCGCACGCACCCCTCTCCACCTTTGTAGGGCGAAACATACTGACATATGTTCCTGATTTCAGAGACTGCGTCATTCGGACAAGCAGCGAGTCCCACGCGACTCATAATACCATGATCCGGCAAATCGTCGCCCATAAACATGACTTCTTCATCTCGGAGACCATGCAAGGCCAGATAGTCTTCGTAACATTTCACTTTATCGTGTTGCAAAATAAATACATCGACTACCCCACTCCGCTCCAATGCATTTTTAATTGCGAGATTATGTCCCCCGCTGATGATGGCCACACGGTAATCCTTCATGCGGGACAGGTGAAAAGCATAGCCATCTTTAGAGTTCATGTTGCGGACCATTTCTCCGTTTTCCATCACTAGCACTTTTCCATCTGTCAGCACCCCGTCTATGTCGAACATGAGGGTTGTAATTTTTGTCAAACGTTGTTTAAAGTTAAGACCTTCCATGTTGTTGTTGTTTAATGAGCAGGCTCATGTCCTTATATAGTTTTTTAATGATTGAATGTTTATCCAGTAAGTCCAAATGCAGGTGCATCGTTTTTTTATCGCCACGTTTCGCCGGACCTGTTTGCGCCGCTAGTGCTTTCATAGTCGATAGTTTGGCGACACCTGTTTGAATCAAGGGAAGAAATAAAGACAAATCAAAATTTGCTTTGTTTTGCAAAAGGTGTTCTTCAGCAGCAGTATAAAGTGCATTTGTAAAATTATTAACGAGTACTGCACAAAGATGCAGGTGCAGGCGCTCCTCACTCCTGCAGTCATATGCAAGTGGACTTAATAAAAGTGCCAATTCCTTGAGACTCTTCAGTGTTTTTTTATCCGAAGCTTCGAGAAGCAAAGGTGTCTCTTGCCATTGTATGTGGCTTTGCCGCGAGAAACTTTGTAAAGGATAAAAAACAGCGGTTCCTTGCACGCGCTCCCCGAGTTCAGACAGAGAGGTGCTTCCCGAACAATGGACAAGAATTGCCTGTGGATTGGCTAATTTAATTTGTGCGGCTACCTCAGCAATAGACTTATCGGGCACGCAAATAATATAAAAAGAAGCTGTTAAAGGCATGTTCTCAAAACCAACCGTCGTTTTGCACTTTAACTGAAAGCGAAAATCATCAAGAAAAGGATTAGGACGGTGATTACAAACCATCAGTTCTTTGATACCGACAGTCAGAAAGCCTTTTGCTAAATGCCAAGCTACATTACCGCATCCGACAATTACGAGTGATGGGGCACTTTCCACCTGTGTCGCCTTCTTTTTCATTAGTCTGCAATCGCACGTTTGGTGCGGATTCTTTCCAATATTGCAATAACTGTTCCAATGGCCATGATGAGACAGCCCAGCCATAAAATATTGATGTAGGGAAACACATAGGCTTCCATCACAATAAAATCTTTGTTGTTATCAAGACGCTCACTCATGGTGATTTCAACGGTGCCATTGTCCGGATTAATTTTCCAGAATACCAATTTTAATCCCAATTCATTCACCAGATCTTCTTTGGGAATAACGACATTGTTCTGAATAACAAATTGAGGACGCGCATAATAAACGCGACCCTTCACATCTACGCACTTTAAAACCGCTGTGACCGCGAGATGCGTTTCATCATTTTTATACTGCTCTTCAGATACATCGCTACGAAGGGAATCAATCACAATAATCGCATTGCTTGAAAAGATCGTATCATGCAAATGACCTATGTAGTTTTTTGCGGACGCATAGGCTTCTTTTTTATTGGCGTTTTCGTCTACATTTAAATCCGCATACGTCACATGGGTATAGATGTCACGGTTCAGATAGTGTTTTGTAGCGGGTTCAGGCGCCTTGCCCATTCGCGGATTATCCTGAACATGCGGAACGAGACGGAAATCAAGGACTGGTTTTTTGGCGGCATCCAGCTTCAGATAATCCACATCAAAATAGACATCAATACCCTCGCGGCGTTTGCCAACATACGTGACTAAATAAGGACCCATCGGCAAGGTATCCCCCTGCGTGAGTAGAATGCTTTTTTTGTCGTCAAAATCCGCTCCGAGTCCCGATACTTTTCGCTGTGCGGTATTAGAGGAGATGATTGTTTTTTTGGAAGTGGATATCAAAGCGCCCAGCAGGATGAGCGCAAAACCAATATGGGCAATGGCAGCGCCACTCTTTCGGATTTTCCCTTTTAAAATATTAAGCCAGTAGTCCGCATTTGAAAACACAGCAAAGAGCGCTGTAATGAACAGAATGGCATAAGAAATCAGGTCCCATTTCGAAGGTGCATCTGCAAAGCCATTGAGAAAATAAAGCGGAATAGTGCAGGCAAGGCCAAAGACCAAGGCTAATAAAAAAGAATAGGAGACGCGTACCAGGAATTTTTTTCCATCTGTCTTCTTATATTTTAAAAACTGAGCGCCGGCGATGAGGAACAGGAGGAGAATTGCAAACGGCATGATCCACGTATTGTAGACCGGCACTTTTGGTGGTGCATATTGTGTGCCGAACAATTTATTAATGACGGGTATGCTCGTAAAATAGGTAATGATGAGTGCAGATAGTATTAAGACCAATGAACCCAAAAACATCCAAAATTCGCGGCTGAAAAGCGCTTCTTCTTCCTTTTCTTTTGGAAAATAACGGAACCAGCAAAAAGCGGTGATGAGGGTGCTGGCACAAATCCAGATACCGAGCAGAAGGCGTGCATAGCCATACACGACGGCCACTAACAGAAAAAGCAAACTAATGATAATGTAGGACGTTTGAAATAATTTTTCGCGGATCAGCAAGGCCACACTTATAAAAATAAAGGTCAGTACATAAATCACCAGTTGCCCAGTCATTCCCAAATCAGTAAATGCATGCACACTGGCATTACCCAGAACGCCGCTGCGCGTCAAGAAGGTCGAATATAAAACAAGTAAAAAACTACCGATACATAATAAGTGTGTGGTGAATAAAGAACCGCCTTTGTTACGGTTAATGATCATGGTATGCCCAGCTGCCACCAGCACTAACCAGGGAACAAGAGATGAGTTTTCTACCGGATCCCAAGCCCAGAAACCACCGAAACTCAAAGCTTCATAAGCCCAAGCGCCGCCCATCAAGATACCAATGCCTAGGACAAGTATGCCAAAGAAGGTCCACGGTAAAGCTAACTTCTGCCACTCCGCATAGCGCTTATTCCAAAGCGCGGCGATAGCGAAAGCAAAAGGGGTAAGTGTGGAAGCAAAACCCAAAAATAAAGTAGGCGGATGAATGGTCATCCAGTAATTCATCAGCAAGGGATTTAAACCCCGTCCGTTGAGTTTAGCCAGATACCCTGGCACTTTTACAAACGGAAGATTGCTGAATTCCGGATGCTCGCGCAAAAGTAAAAACGGATTGCTGCCGATTCGAAGATCGCCGACATAAATTCCCAAAATCATACTCGCCAAAAAAACCTGAACTAAAGCAAAGACGGCAAGGACTGGTACTTCCCAGTCCGAATTCTTTAACTGATGCTTCAACAATAAACCCAGCACTACGTTCCAGAAGGTCCACAATAAAAAGCTACCCTCTTGACCTTCCCAGAAACAAGAAAGAATATATTTCATATTCATCTCCGTGTTGCTGTGCTGCCATACATACTGATACTCAAAGAAATGATTGAAGAGCATGAAGAACAGTGTACCTGCAATCCCTATCACCGAAAAAGCATGTGTATTAAATGCGATGCGGGCCAGCTTCACATAACTGCGATCTTTGAAAGCCAGCACATACGCGAGCACGCTGACCATGGCAGCCACAAAGGAGAGTACGACAAAAGCATTTCCAAGATGACCTGCCCATAAATGCTCACCTGCGAACTCCAGTTCTTTCATAGACTCTTAATTAATTTGTGGTTTGCCGTCGTTGTATTTACTCGGACACTTCATCAAAATATCATTCGCGTGAAAATTATCGCCCTGCATTTTTCCAATGAGGACAATCTGTTCACTTTTTTCAAAATCCTGAGGCTTACTTTTATGCAGAACGACAGGCTTTATCACCCCGTGATTATCGATCATGCTAAAGTAAAAAGCATCGGGATTAACTTTCGGGTCATAAACTTGTGGTTGCGTTTTATCTAGTTTTCCGACAACGTGATATTCCTTGTCCGGATTGCCGATGGCCTCCGCGAAGTCCGCATACGTGCTGGTATTTTTCAGACTCACAAAGATAACCCCGATGGCCACTGCGATGACGAGGATTGCTAATATGTGTAATTTTTTCATGGTTAATGTTGTGAATCGCTTTTAGTGCTTGAAGCAGCAGGTATTTCTTTTTCAAGTTTACTGACGCGTCTTTCAAGGTAAACTAGAAAAGCGCCAAGACTAATAAAGATGAGGGCAATGACGGCTATGACCACGTAGATTTTTCCATCTGATCTCAGTTGTTCAGCCATTTCAGGCTCTTTCTGAGCCGCTGCGGCAAAGGGCAGCAGGGCACTCAGGAGAATAGGTAAGCGCTTAATCATTTAATTTATTATTTATAACAGAAATGCGGTGACGAAGTTCATACAACCAATAACCAAATAAGATCCAGCCAATGACAGCGGGATAAAACACCATGCGCATGTTATTATCCAGATCGTATTTACCAAATGCAGGGTTGCCACCGTTTCCAGGGTGAAGGGAATCAGTAAGGCGAGGCAAAATCATGATAAAAACATTCATCATAATAAATGCAAAAATATTATAAACAGCAGAAATGCGGGCGCGTTTTTGTTCATCCTCCACCGAAAAACGCAGAATAAAGTAAGCCAGATAAATGAGTATACTGATTGCTACACCGTTCAATTTCGGGTCCTGAAAGGTCCACCAAGTACCCCAGGTAAACTTGGCCCAGATAGAGCCGGTAGCAAGGCCTGGCAGACTAAAGAAAAAACCCACGAGAGCGGACTGATAGGCTTTGTTATCAAAATCTACCGAATCGCTTGCAAGGGAGCGAATGCTGCAAACGAAGGACCAGCCCATCATAAACAACATCGCAAACCAAATGGGAACATGGTAATAGACATTGCGGATGGTTTCATTTAAAATATCGAGGCGCGGAACAGGATTGAGCAGTCCCCAAACCAGCGTGTAAAGAATAAGCAAAAAACCAAGTGCCTTATACCAGTGTTTCATGTTGTGCGTGGTCCGTTTTTTTTCCTCAAAAAGGTGGGGTAAAATCTTTCCAGTTTAATCCCGCCAAAGATACGGAAATAATAGGAATGAGAGGGCGACACTGAGAACATTAAGGGCCAGGAGAATAACCATGAGGTCGGCACTCACACCAGCCCATTCGATGCCATCGACCGCCTGTTTACTGAGTCGAATGATGACCAGGATGAGAGGCATGAGCACAGGAAAACTGAGTATGCTCATCATGGCAAAACTACCACCAGCTTTTCCCGCAATGGCACTCATGAGGCTGAGAATACCCGCCAGTCCGCTACTCGCGAGACAAAGCACCATTAAGAAGAGAGGTAGATTTTCAACTTCATTTTTAATAAAAAAGCCGTAAAAAAAGAAAGTGACCAGACTCAAGGCCAGCATGAAGACCATGTTATAAAGGGTTTTGGCCAGAATAAAGTGACGGGGATCATAATAGAGGTAGCTAAAAAGTGCCTGTCCCCCGGTTTCTTTAACAAAACTTTTGCCACTGATGGTTACGGAGGTGAAGAGACTTATGACCCAAAACAAGGCATTCCAAGTTGGTTTATCGAGTTTTCCTTTAAAACAGAGGGCACTGACAAAGATGGTCCCGATCACGTACACCAATACCCCCCCAAGAGTGGATTTCTGCCGGAATTCGAGTTGGAATTCTTTTTTAATGAGGGACGTGATCATCTCTTTTAACTATTTTTCTAGTAAAAACCCTGTTTCACGCATAAGGTCTAACTTCTCACGCGGAACGAGGTAATGATCATGGTAAGGAGAGGTATTTCCATTTAATTTCTCCACTGGTAGCAGACCTTCATGAGTGGCACGGAAATATAAATAATCAAATCCCGCTAATGCATATTCGAGTTCAGCTTCGATCTGATTTTTCAGAATCTCGCACTGAATGATAGGTCGATGTTGCGCCAATACTATTTTTGCACCTTGTAAAACCTTGTGTTCATTTGCTTCCGTGTCCAGTTTAATCAGATCGATTTTTCCATCTGCAGCATGTTGTGCTACAAAATTATCAAGGGTATCAATCTCCACATCAAAGGTCACTTTACTGGCATTTTTAGAACTATTTCCGTTGAGACTGCCATCACCAGTCAATTGCGGCAGACCAGCAAACTTAGGATTTTCGATTGAATGAAAAGTAGCCTTACCCTTGCTATCCGATAGGGCGAGTTTTACAGATTTAATGCTCGAGAATTGATTCAATGCAATGTTCTGATTTAAATAATCAAATGCCGACGGCATGGGCTCAAATGCGTATGACTTCAACGAATCTTTGCTAAGTGCAGCAGCCAATAAGGAATAGTAACCAATGTTGGAACCGATGTCATAAAACAGTCGGGATTGTGGAACAAGTTTCAAAAACACTTGAACTGCATTGTATTCAAAGCCTTCCACATTTCCCCAGAACACAAATTTGGTGACTGCACTAGTTGGATTGGTGCGCATTTTAAAAGAGGGCACAGAACGACCTTTGACTGTAAATTCACCATTAAGAGGAAATTTCAGACGCGCCGGCAATACCTTAGAAAACGGCTTTAATAGGTTTCGAGCTAAGGCATTAACAGCTGGTTGATATAAGAAATTATTCATCTTCGTTTATAGCGCCAAGGTACTCATTTTGGGGGAAAAAAAATCGCAATTATTCCTTCACAAAATACAACTCGATTTCAATTAGAAAAAAAAACCGAGTAATGAGGAGATCAAGGATGGGCAAAATTAATGGGCATTGGTCGGTAGTAAAATTAATGGAAGCGTTACTAATTGTGCTCACATGTTCAACATGAAAAATTCAACAAGTAACTAAATTAGAAGGTAGTGTATAAATAAATCACCCACCTACATTGTTTATTTGCTAGCACAAAGAATTGAATTACCCACTCTTGACAAAGCAGCAAAACAATAGAATAAAAGAAAAAATCAAAGTTTAAGGGCAACGGGGTACAACTGATGGGACTAGGAAATTTGCTACTCAGTAGTCATCAAGTCCTTCCCAATATCACGCCGGTAATATTTACCATCGTAATTAACTTTTTCTGCCATCTCAAAACTTTTATTGGAAGCTTCGGCAATGCTATCACCAAAGGAAGTAATGGCTAGCACTCTGCCTCCATTGGTTCTCACTGTTCCGTCGTGCGCGCTTGTCCCTGAATGAAAGATCACTGAATCAGGATGCGTTCCAGGTTCTGGCAAAGTCATCACCTTTCCTTTTTCAAAAACGCCGGGATAACCACCACTGACGGTCACAACGGTCACTGCTGTTTTTGGAGAGGTTTCGTAATCTCTTTCATGGAGGGTTTGTGTGGCAACGCCTTCCAGCAAGTCCAGCAGGTCGGATGAAATACGGGGGATCACCACCTCTGTTTCAGGATCGCCCATGCGGCAATTGTACTCGATTACTTTTGGGGAGCCATTGTCGTTCATTAAACCGATAAAAATAAAACCCCGGTAATCAATTTGCTCCTTATTCAAACCCACAAGGGTCGGCTTCACAACTTCCTCCTCCACTTTTTTGAGGAAAGCTGCATCCGCGAATGGCACAGGACTCACGGCGCCCATTCCTCCCGTATTGAGTCCGGTATCGCCTTCCCCAATGCGTTTATAGTCTTTAGCGGCGGGTAATAATTTATAGGACTTCCCATCGGTCAAGACAAAGACCGACAATTCAATCCCTTTTAAAAACTCTTCAATCACGACACGGGCGCTGGCTGCACCAAATTTGGCATCCAGCAGCATCTCACGCAGGTTGGCTTTTGCTTGTGCCAAGTCATCCACAATCAAAACCCCTTTTCCAGCAGCAAGGCCATCGGCTTTCAGCACATAAGGAGGCTGCAGCGTTTCTAGAAAACGTTCACCTTCTTCAACTGTCTCCTTCGTGAAAGTGGCATATGCAGCCGTAGGCACACCATGGCGAATCATAAATTGCTTGCTAAAATCCTTGCTACCTTCCAGCTGTGCGCCATCCATTTTAGGGCCAATGACCGGAATCTCGCGGAGCACCTCATCCTGCAGAAAATAGTCATGAATGCCTTTCACAAGGGGGTCTTCAGGACCAACCAGAACCAAGTCAATATCCTTTTCCCAGACTAGTTTTTTTATGCTCTCAAAATCATTCACCGACAGGTTCACATTGGTACCGCAATGCGCAGTACCGGCATTCCCCGGGGCAATGTAAAGGTTTTGTAATTTCTTACTTTGCGCAATCTTCCAAGCGAAAGCATGTTCGCGTCCTCCCGATCCAAGAATTAATACGTTCATCAGGGGCAAAGGTACAACAAAAGGGATTGTTACAAAAAGGGAGCAAGGGGAGGTGGATTTTGTAGGGTTATCCTACCGCTCTTTGGATTGACCTGCAGAATCAAGCTAATCTCTCAGCGACCGTGTTTTTTACGCGTAAAACTAGTACTGCCGCGGTCCCGCTTTTGCTCTCGGCGGGTATTCTGTTTGTCCAGATTGCGGGAGTTTGCAATATTCCCCGGCGTACGGTGCCGAGTATAAAGGAAACGATTCTCCTTCCAATTTTTTTTAGGATCCCCTGTCTGTCGGTTCACCCAGCTGGGCCTTTGCTTTTTGAAGAGACGGGCAAAAATACCTTTTCTTCCTGTGCTGCGTGCAAACTTATCCGCATGCCCCGCACTGCGTGTTCCCCCCGTGTTGAATCTTTTTTTTGCCTTGGCACTGCCACTTTCACGACGTTTACCTCCCGATTGAGCCTCCAGTGATGCACTGAAACCAAAACAAAGGAGGAAACATACAAAGAAAATACGTTTGATCGTTGTATTCACGTTTAATAGCCAGCCTGTGAGGGCTAGTAGGGCAAAAATACAAAATATTCAGGTCTTCTTAAAGGAGGCTCTATTTAATAACAGTCTTCCATTCAAAAAATTAGGAAAGTTTAGAGAAATGCAGTGAAAATAAAACTTAAATTTAATCGTTAATGTAAGGCCAGGGGGCAATAGCCATGCGAAGCGGAGCGTTTTATCATTTTTTTATGAAGTCGGGACTTGGCCTTCTGCTCTTTCTCGTATCGTGCCCCTTCCGCGCGCAGCTTAGTGCTCCTGAGCTCCGCTGCCTGTCCGTTATTAATGCAACCGGTGATTTAAAAATCACCTGGATTCCCCCCAGCGATCCAACCAACAGCTTTTATGGTTATGAAATCTCTGTAAGCAATGGTTATAACGGTCCCTACAGTGTTGTGTCGGCAACACCAGGAGTAAGGACCGCTGCCTCATATGTTCACACCGGCACGGTGACTTTGGTTCAGCCCCTTTATGTGTTTGTTCGCAGTTTATCAGGACCCACAGGAAGTAACAAATCTGCACCGTCCGACACCCTGGCCAGCATTTTTCTGAACATCAATACCTCCATTAGTGAAACGTTTCGCTTAAGTTGGAATGAGATGCATACGCCGCGACTGAGCTCAGCCGGAGCCACAATGAGCATTGCGCGTGAATATCCACCAGGTGTGTGGACCCCTGTCGACAACACCAGTCAGCTGAAATACAATGACACGCTGAGTATTTGTAATTCGGCTGGATTACCGATGAGTTACAGCATTGGCCTAACGGATAACAGTGGTTGCCTCAGCAGCTCTAATTGGCAAGTCGGTAAGTATAAGGATAAACACCAGCCTTACCTGGTTTTTTGGACTCCATCAGTGTGCTCCCGAGTGGACAGGTAGCCATCAGCTGGCCCTTACCGCATGACAAGGATGTGACGCAGTATCAGATTCAACAGGACCTTCAGGGTCTCAACACCGGCATCGCCACGATTCGCGGTTATACCACTACAAATTTTGTATTGAATTCTACAGCCGCCAACACGGGTACCGTCGCACTTTTTGTGGCTGCCATTGACAGCTGCGGCAGTGGCGGGGAAGTAGACTATCAGCCAGTAAGCATGTTTCTGAAGTTGAGCTATAATTATTGTAACTTCAGCACGGATTTGCAGTGGACACCCTACCGCTGGGCCAAACGTAATGGTGTGCCTGTAGATGAAGTTCAGGAGTATCGTGTTTATTTTTCAGAAGACAGCGGCGCCACCTGGTCCCGCCTCGCAAGCACCAATCAGCTGAGTTATCGTCATACCAATGTGGCGGTGGACAAACAGGTGCTCTATTTTATACGTGTTGTCAATAAGCGCCAGACCATGACGGCCGCATCCAATAGAAAAGGTTTCTATTCCGGGCGGGTACCTTCTCCCGCTTTTGTATACATTAAAACGGCAGGTATCATCAGTAAAAATACAATTGAGCTGCAGGTATACATTGACAATAAAAAAAGTTTTCGTCGTCTCTTAATTTACCGCTCTGAGGACGGACTGCGCTTTGATACGATTGGCGCGCTTACTTACAGCGCTCTCAGCAATTATACCTTCAAAGACGAGAGGGCGGGGACTGACCATAAAGCCTACTATTATTATGCCTGGTTGTTGGACAGCTGTGGCAATGCAAGGCTAAAAAGTAATACCGTCCGTACCATTTTACTGCGGGTACAAGAAGATCAAGAGCAAGTTTTTCAGCGTCACCTCAGTTGGACCGCCTATGAAGGCTTTGATAATGGCGTGAAGCTTTACGAAATCTACCGCTATGTCAACGATATCCGTTCCGAGGAATTGATTGGTAAAACGGTACAGGATTTTAATTTCACTGATAATCTGGAAGGAGTCGCCACCGAGGGCGCTCGGATTGAATACCTGATAAAGGCAGTAGAAGATTATGGCAACAAATATGGCATTCAGGAAATCAGCAATAGTAATTTTGCGGGTGCTTACATGGAAGGCCGTCTATTTATTCCCAATGCGTTTGCACCGGGTGGTGAGAATCGGACCTGGAAACCCATCACCCAGTTTATTGAAAACAGAGAGTATCAGGTCACAGTGATGAACCGTTTCGGACAGGTAGTATTTGAAACCAACAACACAAGGGACAGCTGGACCGGTGAGAATTGCACGAATGACGTTTATGCCTATATTGTAACGTACCGCAATTCTAGAGGTGAGTACCAACAGGTAACAGGCAGTGTGATGCTGATCCGTTAGCAGACGTGATGCGGTTCAAAAAAATACTAAAAATAAACAGCAGTAGTCCTTGCCATGCACTCAGGGATGTTAACTTTGAAACATGGGGAAGGTTTTCCAATTACTAAAAAAGTATGTGGTGCCAGCGGGATATTTTTTCCTGTTGCTATTCTCTATAAGCGCAACGGCGCAGCTCGCGAAGAAAAACACACCAAAACCGACACGCATCCTTTTTATTTTTGACGCGAGTAAATCGATGATCGCGAAGCATCAGGGACAGACCCGGATGGATGGTGCAAAAACGCTTTTTTTTAAATTTATTGATAGCCTGAGCCGCGATAAGTCCTACCAATTTGCCTTGCGTATTTATGGCCTTACCGTTAAATATCCGCCAGGCGATTGCAAAGACAGCAAGCTGGTTGTGCCATTTGCAGCCGGGAACAGTAGTCTCATCAAACAAAAAGTTTTGGAAGCAAAACCTACCGGGATTACACCCATTGAGCATTCGATGACCGAGGCAGCAAACGATTTTAAGGACAATAAGAGTAACAACATCGTTATTCTCATTACAGACGGCATCGAAGAATGTGGCGGTGATCCCTGCAAAGCACGGCAGAAACTGATGGAAAAAGGTATTTTATTCAAACCCTTTATCATTGGTATTGGATTGAGTCCCGAGCAAATAAAAACGTTTGAATGTGTGGGGACGTTTTATAATTATGACGATGCTGCCACCTTTGGGGCCATTAGTTCGGTGATTCAAGAACAGAAACTAAACAAGAGTACTATACAAGTCAATCTGCTGAACACCTCACAAGAACCGCTGGAGACGGATGTTAACATGACTTTTGTGGATGTAAAGAATAAGACTTACAAATACAATTACATTCACACGCTGAATTACCTGAATAATCCCGACACCCTGTTGCTCGATGACTATCCGACATATAAAGTCATTGCTCACACGATACCTCCTGTGGAAAGCAAGGAAGCCCGCCTTGCTGCGGGAAAGCACACGATAATCGCCATCGATGCACCGCAGGGACAATTGCAGATTAAAAGGAATGAAGGAGCCTATAATTTTAACGAGAAGGTCAAGTGCATTGTCCGCAAAAAAGAAGACGCTAACACCTTAAATGTGCAACCTTTAAACACCACCGAGAAATACATCATTGGGAACTATGATATAGAAATACTGACACTTCCCCGCACACTTCTGTCCGACCTGCGCATTGAACAATCGCAGAAAAAAACAGTAGAAATAGCCAATGCGGGAATTTTGAAGATACGTTGTCTGGAGGCAGGCGATGGCAGCATTCTAGTCCGCCGCAACAACAAACTGGAGTGGGTCTGTAACCTAACCCAACAAACACAGCAGACTTATTACCTGCAGCCTGGCAATTATGTCACCGCCTGGAGGGCTCGCTCCCTGAGAGGCAGTATCTACACAATCGAAAAATCCTTCACCATTCTATCGGATCAGCAGACCGAGGTCGACTTTTTTCGCTGAGTGGTGGAAGGTCCAAAATTGGGGGTTTTTGAATTCGGCTGCAAGGGTGAGGAAAAGGAGTTTTTGAGACCGAGGAGTTTGTGTTACCCTGTTAATGCAGGGTCCGTCGAATTGCCTGCTGACGCGTTCATTTTGCTGCTGAATGCGAAAAAGAACGTGCTTTGCCCCTGAATGAAGATACTATTAGGTTTCGACAAGAATTAAAATCCATCTCGCTTCCTTTCTTGTCTGTAGGACAGTTGCGCCAAGGCCCACCTAATATTATATATCTTGCCAACAGCAGTTTATATTTTAGGTATACCTAAATCTTTTTTTTGGTTGGCTTAAATTAGTATATTTGTTGGTATGCAGTTAAGTTATACCGAAGAAAATTACCTCAAGGCCATCTGGTCGCTATCTGCAGAAGCGAGGGAAGTTACCACAAGTCACCTTTCTCTGCAACTGAAGAATAAGGCAGCATCTGTGACGGAGATGTTGAAGCGACTGGCGCAAAAAAAACTCATTCATTATGAAAAATACAAAGGCGTCCGTTTAAGTACAAAGGGACAAAAGATAGCGGTGGGTATTGTCCGCAAGCACCGTCTCTGGGAAGTTTTCCTGATGCAGGAATTGAAGTTTAACTGGGATGAGGTTCATGATATTGCCGAGCAATTAGAGCATATTCGAAGTGAAGAGCTCATTGAGCGTCTCGATGCGTTTCTAGGTCACCCCCGCCGAGATCCCCATGGAGATCCTATTCCCGATATTCACGGCCATTTTAAACCGAATAAAACGCTGGCTCTTGATAAAGCAGAGCCTAAAAAAGTCTATGTTTTCACCGGCGTCCGGGAACACAGCCCTGCCTTTCTTCAGCACCTCACGGCACTAGGCTTGAGAATTGGTGATGAGTTGCGAATTATGGAGCGTGTTGTTTTTGACAACTCCCTGAAGGTCCGAGTTAATAAAGCACCTTCCCAATTTATTAGTGAAAAAGTAACGGCTGGAATTTTAGTAGAAATAGCCCAATGAGTCAGACTGGAAAATCACTCGGTGAAGTCAACGCCAGCGTCAGCACAAACAAAACAAGTTCTTGGCGGCGCTTGCTAGCTTTCTTTGGTCCCGCATACATGATCAGTGTGGGCTATATGGACCCCGGTAATTGGGCAACGGACATTGCCGGCGGTAGTAAATTTGGCTACAGTCTGCTCTGGGTGTTGCTGATGAGTAATCTCATTGCCCTCCTATTGCAAAGCCATTGTGTCCGTCTCGGTGTGGTCACTGGTAAGGACCTTGCGCAGGCCTCACGCGAAAACTATCCCCGTTTGGTTAATCTTTTTTTGTACGTCCTTGCAGAAATTGCGATCGCCGCCTGCGACCTCGCTGAAGTGATCGGCATGGCCATTGGTCTGCATTTATTATTTCCAGGCATTAGTATTCTCATGGGTGTTTGCATTACCGTATTCGATAGTTTTGTGCTCCTATTCCTCCTCAACAAAGGCATTCGTAAACTCGAAGCCTTTATCATTAGCCTAGTCGTCCTCATTGGCATCTCCTTCTTTATTCAACTGATGATTGCGCAACCGGCGCTAAAGGATATTGCAGGTGGCTTTGTCCCCTTTATTGAAAATGACCAGGCCCTCTACATCGCCATTGGTATTATTGGCGCTACGGTGATGCCTCATAATCTCTATCTACACAGTTCATTGGTGCAAACTAGGACCTTTGAGCGCAGTCCCACTGGTATAAAAAAAGCCATTCGTTATAATACCATCGACAGCACCATTGCCCTCAACCTAGCCTTATTTGTCAACGGCGCCATTTTGATTCTTGCCGCAACTACCTTTTTCAAACAAGGTCGTCACGATGTGGTAGAAATTCAGGACGCCCATATGTTATTGGCTCCAATGTTGGGTAGTGCATTGGCACCCATCTTGTTTGCCATTGCGCTGATTGCCGCGGGACAATCGAGTACCATCACGGGAACACTGGCAGGCCAGGTGGTGATGGAAGGATATTTGAACCTTCGACTTCAACCCTGGATTCGGCGCTTGTTGACGCGGCTGATTGCCATTATCCCTGCTTTTTTAACTATTTTAATACTGGGCGATTCTGCAACGGGACGACTGCTGATTTTCTCACAGGTAGTGTTGAGTTTACAATTAGGCTTTGCCATCATTCCACTCATTCACTTCGTCAGCGACCGATCCAAAATGGGAAATTTTGTAATCCCTACCTGGCAAAAAATCTTATCCTGGCTGGCGGCACTCATTATTATTGCTTTAAACCTCAAACTCGTCTATGCAGAGATTACAGATCTTATCATCACAAGTGATTATCCGGTGTTAATCAGTTTTACGCTGGTGCCCCTATGCATCTTCTGTTTTCTGATGCTAATTTATATTCTGCTGGTGCCCGTGCTGGTAAAAGACCGCGTGAAACCAGCCAATGGCGTTCACGGTGCCTTCATTCCCCTTCAGCTTCAGGCAGCCACGACCATGGAGCGAATCGCTGTAACGGTGGACTTTAGTAGTAGTGATAACAAAGCCATTAACAAGGCGGTGCAACTCGGGGGGACAAGGGTGAAGCTGATTTTAATTCATGTTCTGGAAAGCACGAATGCCGTCGTGTATGGTGAAAACGCCTATGACCATGAACGAGAGCTAGATTATCAGAACCTGGTCCGCTATCAGCAAAGTCTTAGTGAAAAAGGCATTCCTTCTGAAATTCATCTGGGTTTCGGCAACCCTAAATTTGTAATACCGGAACTTCTGAAAAAAAATAACTGTGATGCGCTAGTCATGGGAACACATGGTCATCGCACCATTAAGGATCTTTTGCTCGGCTCAACAATCGAGAATGTCCGCCATTCTGTCACTGTCCCCTTAATTCTAGTTTAATCAGTAAACACACTCTTAAGTAGAAGAAGGCTATTCGTCTGATTACTGAAGTTCCGTGTCATCTTTTCGCGTTCTCTCCCTAATTCTAGCGTAAATTCCTTGTATAGGCATTCGTTGATGCAAGCAATAAATTTTTCGGATGAATTACAGACAAAAAGCGACTGGTCGGCATCGATTTCTGTCCCCGCCAGCATATTGGGATTGCAGAGGACAAAACGCCCTTTAAAAAGCACATTCAGCAACTTTAATTTTAGACCGGTGGGCTGCGATGTCCACAACACATGCAGCTGCGCATTGCGAATCAGCTGGGTCATTTCGTCTTCGTTAGGACTTGCTTTTACCTGTATGTTTGGAAACTTCGCCAGTTCTTCAAGCAGAAAAGCAGGCGGGCGGAGACCGGCAACTACCACCTTAAAATTGATGGCTGAGAAGACATTGCGGGCTAACCATATGACCGCTTCATAATTCTCGGAGATGGCGAGATTACCATGAAACAAAATATAGTCACTACTGCCTGTTTTATTGGTACTGGTGCTATTGGCATGAAAACTCGGCAGGTACTCGGTCCGCACCTTTGGAAATTTATTCCGGAAGTAAGCCGTATCGGTCTGGTTTACCGCCAGAATCAAATCCGCTTTGTTCAGTATGGATTCAAAGCGTTTTAATTTAGCCGCTTCAATTTTTAAATATAATTTTTTAAGTAGATTTTTTTCGGAGCGCGCTAGTTCCCGGTAATAATCATGTTCAATATTGCTGTGGCGGTAAATTTTTTTGCGGTTCTTAAAACGAGGATCATCCAGTAGGTAACAGGTGTGAAGCACTTCGAATAGAATCGGAAAATCATTGCTTAAAAGATTTTTCTCTAGCTCGCTTGACCGGCGGGACCGCACCGTGTAGGGGTCAAGCGACAAGTTCGCTTTGATGCCCGTCTGTCGCTGGTAATAATAAACTTTTTCACAGATTTGTTCAAGCTGCGGCGACGGTTGGCGGCCATAAACAAAAGCATGCAGGTAGATCTTCACACCCGATTCGCGCAGGGCGACCAATTTATAATACACGTCAATCACCCCGCCATAATTCGGAGGAAAAGGGACATCGAAAGAAACAACATTCAGCGCAAGGCTCATAAAGCCAAATATGGGATTATTTAATCAAAATAAAAACCACCCGTATTGATTCCCGCTTTGATACTTTTTTTCAACGTTCCATCTTTTGACAAAATGCTAATTGTAGAAGCCTGGGAATAATCCATGGCATCTGAAACAAACAGGTTACCTGTTGCAGGATCCACCGCTAATCCGTAAAAATTGGAAGAGGCCTCCCCGTAGATCTTTTCAGCAAGTTTCCCTGTAATTTTAAAACGATAAAGTCCTGCATTCAGAAAGTACAAATAGCTGCCGCTACCATCCACACATAAATTAAAAGGGGAACCCTCTAATTCTATTTTTTGAAGGATTACCTGGGTCACCGGATCAATTTGCACTAACCGGGCTTTTTCCTTTAGCGCTATATCGCCGCGGCAGAGCACCCACAACTTGTCACCTGCATCAGTTATCAAGCTGCCCGCCCCTGCGCCCACCTCAATACTATCGATGACCTGGTCAGTTATGCTATTAATAATCGTGAGATAGCGTGAAGACAAATTAGTCACAAACACTTTGTTATAAATGAGGCACATCTGCTCGGTCCAACCTCTGCAAGGAATACTTCCTTTCAGCGCAGACTCCTTGAGGTTCACGATGCTAATTTTATTAGCCTGCAGGTCGCTCACATAAGCCTTTGCATCCGTCACTTGCAGAATATATCGGGGAGAAGCTAAACCATTAATCTCAGCAGTTTTTTTAAACTCTTGGTCCGTCACAATAATTTTTCCAGAATTATTCATGACCAGAAAATAGTTTTTATTGACGTGTAGTAGCGATTGCAGAACATCACCGCAAGATTTACCATTCACGGCTTGGTATACATCGCCGCTGGCGCGGTCACTTACCTGATCCCAGACATAGACCGAGGCATTGCCACTTCCGTAATTCCCCTCTGCTGTCATCACCACGCGATTCGTCGCCATATTGACGATAGGCGCGACCAGGGGTTGGGGTTCATCTTTCACACAAGAGAAAAAGAGGGCGCCAAAAAGTATAAAGAGAGAAAAGGGACGCATCATTGGCTTTTAATAATTTTTCGGATTTCTTTTTGTCCCTCCTGATGCACTTCAAGGAAATAGATACCTGCAGGGTATTCGGACAACTGAAGTTCTGCCCTTTCCTCAGCTTCGGCGGCGCTTAAAAGGAGTCCAGTGAAACTTCTTAATTCATAGCGGAACGTGCCGGACAATTGCAAATGCAAATCGGAGGAAACAGGGACGGGAAAAATACGAAGTCCTTTGAGCGAGACCTGGCTTAGGCCGACCAGATTAGCGGGACCCGTTTCAAAATTGTCCAAACCAAAAAACAAAGGCGTTGCCAGACCAAAAGCATTGGTGACGGAGCCGCTCATTTTGAATGTGATACTATCCACCAGACCTAATTTACTGGTATTGGCATAGCGCCAGTCCCTAACAATATAATCCTGTGCGGGATTGGAGGAACGGTAATCGCTACTACA
>Ga0247722_10000364_pt1 | contig 28755 bp, 69 predicted proteins | sample MSEWelMarce3H_FC_FD_189094 | JGI IMG/M metagenome (GOLD analysis project Ga0247722, IMG submission 189094) | Subsurface sediment microbial communities from gas well in West Virginia, United States - MSEEL Well Study Marcellus 3H_FC | ecosystem: Environmental > Terrestrial > Deep subsurface >... | reverse complement strand
TTAAAAAAATGGAAATACAAACAAGACATAGATTAAAACTTTTAAATTCAAAATGCGAATACGTTTGTATTGTAGAAAACCTATCTAAGAAATTAGATTATGGAGATGATATTGAATGTTGTTTAAATAAGTTGTATTTAGCATCTAAGCTTATTAACAGATTAGAATGTTATAACTTTCCTTTAATTACAACATCCGAAAATGTTAATAGTGAATTTTTTGCAGGAATATCTGAATCAGAATTTTTTGCGTTGAGTAGTAAAAAAGACTTAAATATTCAATTAAATGTTAACGGTACAGTATATGACATTGCTTCAGATGCCGTAAATACAGGTTTTGAATTAATAATAAATAAATTAACTGAATTAGGACTACTTGTTTCTTATACAATAACTGGAGATAAAAATAAAATATTTAATTTAGTATTAACTTGCGATGTTATAGATATTAGTTTTATTGCGCAATTTAATGAAGAGTTACCTTTTGAAATTATATTTAGTAATACTGTTGTTGGAGCATGTCCAATTCAAATAATAACTACATTCGATAATTGTATAGAGCAATCTAATCTTAGGGAGATGTATGCAGTATTAGATAATCTACTTTCTTAATAACATACTTACATAAAACAAAAAAGAGACTAATAATACTAGCCTCTTTTTTTATTACTTGTCTTTTAAATCATTTAAGCAAAACACTATTCCCTCACACCATTTCTTTTTACTTTTATTTATATTGAATTTAGTATTTGGTATTGTTGTTAAGAACTTCCAAACACATAATCCTTTATCTTCCCAAAACACATCTATTTTAAATCTTCCTTCTTTTGGTTTAGTAAATATTCCTTCTTCTGTAACATAAACAGCACCTCCTCTAAACAAATCTATCTCATCATGGAAAGCGCCATCAAATTGAATAGTATCATCTCCTATTGCAGAAACAATTACAAGGTTATTTTCCCTTGCTATTTTCATAACATACTTAGTAAAACTGTCATCATGGTTGTGACCGTTTATAAGTTTAGCTAGTTCTTCGTAGGTTACTGTAGACATAATGTTATTTTAAACGAAAAGTTTTTGATGATTTTCTAGCTAACTCTTCAAGCTTATCATTATCTTCTTGGTTTTTCTTAGCAACTCTTTTGAATATTTGTTTCTGCTCTTCTTGTTTAGCTCTTCTCTTAACAAACTTCTCTGGCTCTGCTGCCATATTAACTTGAACATCATCCGCTAGTATAGCATAAATATCAGTTTCGTGCATAGTTAAATAAGGCTCTCCTCCGATAATCAATTCTAAGTTAGCATGAACGTTATACATTACTTTTAAGCCTACTTTAAGGTAAGGTACTACTTCGGGACCAACTGCTATAATGTAACCTACAGTTCCTTGAGATAGCTTAGAAGTAGATATAATAATACCTCCTTTGGATTTTCTTTCTCCGTTAATTGTTTCTTGAATGATTACAGACTTACCTAATGGTATAGCATCAAATGTAACATTCTTTAAATCTGAAGGTACAGATAGTGAGTTGATTCTTTTAATTAAATCTTCGTTAAACTTTTCTTGCATTGTTTTGTTTTTTAAGGGTTAAAATTAATTATTATTATTTATATATCTTAATGTTTTGATTTTTAATTGAAACTTTCTGAATTTAATTCAGCTTGCTTATCTTTATAGTAATTGATTAGCTTGGTTCTTTTAATATCTGTTAACAGTTTATAATCTACGCTATTGATTAATGCTATTATTCCAGCAAGGTGTGGTTGAACCTCAAATGAATCAAACGGCAGATACTCTTTAATCGTGTTAGGGCTATGGAAATCATGGTGACTAACGAATTGCAATAACTTATTGTATGTATCTATATCAATAGATTTACGATTAGTTAAATAAGAAGGATTGGTGAATCCCATATACGCCACACATTCTCTTTTTTTGAATACAGGAATACGATTGTAGATTGACATGTATTCTTCTTTGTTGATTTGCTTTACTTCTTTTATCATGTTCTTTGGGTTTTAGTGTTAATAATTTATTGATGTTCCTTCTATTGTAAAGAAGGCAGGTTTGAACTCTGATTTCTTAAAATTAATTATGCTATCACTTTCTGCGATTATCCAATTAGGGCTTATACACTTATCTACAACTTTAAAAGTTATATTGTTATTAAGCCTTATAACATCGCCGTAAAACATTCTTTCAAATGAATCTAAATCAAATCTAACCTCAACTACATATTCGTAGGCAGGGGTTATTTTAAACTTTTTACATATCCATAACTGAAGTTTTGAATAGTTGGTTTTCTTATAATCTAAAACTTTAAAAGACTTTATTTTATGTGTTTGTTTTTGCATATACTGTTTATACTTGAAATTAATTAAAAAGGTTACAAATTATCCAATCATGTTAATTATTGGTTTATCATTTGTTAATTGTTTAAACTCCATTTCTAGCTTTGCGGAGTTAATTATAACCTGTGCAACCTGTGCCATTGCCTTTGCTTCCTCATTTTTCATAGTTCCGCCTTCTAGTTTTCTAATAGCTGAAAATAGATGTTTTCTTAATCCTGTTAAATTGTCGTCTGTGTGTTCGCTCATTTCTAATGGTTTTAGTTTTTTATTTTTTTCGTGTATATAATTAAATGTTATATTTTTTGGAAGAATAATATCACTATTATCTATCCTTGGAGCATCCGTAAAGGATTCTAATTTTATGTCTAAATCAACTTCTTCTACACATAGCTTTTCTGTTTTCTCCGAAGGACCAAAGCCTTTAGATACTACTATTTGTATTTCTCTTGTTCCGTTAAAATAAGTATGACCTATTATCCTACATCTCTCGCCACGAGAATCTAATAAAGTTCTGTTGTAGTATTTACTTATTTTATTTTTAATATCTTTTTCTTTACTCATGTATGTGTGCTTTTTTAAACGCTAATAATGCTTCGTTTAGTAAATCTACGGATATAGGAGTTAAAATCACACTACTAATATTACATATATTACATATAAAATGAGTTCCGTCAAAAATTATATGAGATTTATTCCTTATTCTATCTAATAATATTAATCTAAGTCGCTGTGTTTCTATTAATTTACCACTTAAACTATAATCCCTTGCTCTTTTTTTTATTTCAGCATCGGAGCCATATTTTCCAATTCTCTTAATCAATGTGCCGTTTCTTCTTTTTTCATTTACGCATTTTATACATGAGGCATAAAAACACTCTCTTCTTTTATCAAATCTGAAATATTCTAAAGTCTTAGGCTTAATTTCCTCGCAAGAATAGCATTTTTTTGAAAGCTGCGTTCCGTGTGTCATAATATCTTTTTTAAATCTATAAAAACATTTCCTTTAGTTAAAAAAATATTATCAATACAATAATGATTATCACCATCTATCAACCTATCATTAATATTTGGTCTAACTCCATTTTTGAACCAAAAAATTAAATCTTTTTCAATATTTTTATTAATCCAATCTTCGTAATAGTCTCCATCTTCATCTTTTGTATAAAGATATAATCCAATTTTAAAATTTATTTTCATAGCATTTAGTTTTTATTTAAGTACTCATACTTAGATTGTGTCATAAAAGTTACATGCTTATTGAATTATTTTTATAAATACCTATTTTGTTGTTATAAAAGTTTCTCCAAAATATTCTATCTTCTTCATTAAACGGTCTATCCAAATTGATTATATCTTTTTTAAAAGCTCTTGCTTGAGCAGTCCATAAAATAAGGTCGTTTTTAGACCATTTAAGAAGGGGATATTCTTTAGGTAACTCATACTCCACATAGTCCTGATAAGCCTTACCATACCAATTTATTAAGCCTAGATTGTATCCTGTAATGTTTGCGGATAGTTCTACATTGCATCTGTAACATTGTAGATGAAGATTGTTAAGATTAAATCTAAGTGTAGTATTAGCTCCTCTGCTATGGTAGTGACCTGCCTGAGGTTTACCACTATTTCCACAAGATATACATCTACAACCTTCATCTATTAATCTACATATAGCATTAACTTCTGCTTGTAACTCAGCTTCATAATCTCCCATTGTTTTCAACTTCTCAACCATCTCTTTCTTCTTTACCTTCCACTCATCCTTTTCTTTTCTCTCTACCGCCTTCTTATTATACTCTATGGCACACCTAGGACTACAAAGGAATTGTAATGGATTGTATTCAGGAGTAAACTTTTCTTTGCAGTTTTTACAAGATTTAGGTTTAGCCATTGAATATTTGTTTAAGAAGTTTAAGACTTTCGGATTCGTTGTATCTAGGTATCTCTATACCTATTTTATTATCGTTAATTACTACTCTTCCAACTATTAATTGTACAGGTAAACCATATCTTACACAAAGCCAAATTATTTGTTCTTCTGATAAAATACTTTTATTTGTTTTGCCTGCAAAGTACCTAGATAAACAACCTGCCGTTATTTTAAAGTTTCTTTCAGAAGCATCTTGTATTACTTTTGCTCCTACATACCCTTGACCCTTATCGGAAGGATATACTTCTTGGAGCCTTTTAAGAAGCGCTTGCTTTATTTTAGACGAGTCTTTAACTATTGACATAATTTACGAGTTACATTGTTCTATATAAGCATAAACGTTTTCGGCTATGTTATCAATTTCTTTTTCTAAATCACTTTCAGATTTCTTATCTCTAAAGTAAACCATACCTTTATCTTCCCCTAATTCGTTTTTAATAACTACTCTAGTTAATAAGGGTTCTAAGGATGTAGTAATAAAAGATGAATCACTTAATTCACCTATAACTGTAAATTCGCCTGATTTTCCTGCTCTTTTTTCCATAATTTATTTTTTTAATGTTACTTCTTTATAATATTTTTCTACATATTGTTCTGCGGGTAATATAAGTATATCGTTTTGCTCACACCACATTAAAACTTTCTCTACAAACTCAGCAGTTTCTTTTTTACTAAGCTCTGCTAAACTTCTAACATGGGTTCTCATAATAGACATTTTACCAATAGTTACCTTATTTTGGTAGGATAAAAACTCAGGAGCAAAAACTTCTTTATGTATTTGTTCTACTGTACTGAAATGACTAAACATCTCACAAGTTAAACAAGTTCCTAATATTCCTCCGAAGTAGTAAGAGAATTGATTTACGGATGGTCTACGTATCTTTTGCTTTATTACTAACTCGAACTCTGCGCCGGCTAAAGATTCTCTCTGATTAGCCCACATATTAGGGTCGTAAAATAGTATATCTCCATTGGGTTTTACTCTCCCGAAATGACGGATAATTGGATTAGCCATAGTTTAGAATGGAAGCGCGTCATCATCTAAATCAGAAACAATATCTTGGCTTTCATAAACCTCTTGTTTAAAAACAGGTTGTTTAGCGTTCAATCCGTTATCTTGATTCTCATCTACAACATCAGCATATTCAGATACAGGAGTTGCTGTTTTAGCAAAATAAGCAGTTAAATACTCTTGTAATTCAGCATCTAATTCAGATGCTACTTTATTTGTAGCTTCAGATACAGCCATTACCTCATACACTGGCTCAAAATACTTAGTTGCACCTTTCCTCATGGGATTGGCAGATTTAACTGTTACTCCAATCTCTGTAACTTTCTTACCATCACAAAAATTAATGAATGGACCTAATGCAGAACCTGTTAATTGTAAGTTAGCAATAACTAATCCTTTACCTTCTTTGATAGCTACATATACAGATTGAACATACTTTAAGCCTTTAGGAGCTAACTTCTCTTTTACTTGCTCGTATAATCCTGTCATTACGATACCATTCTTTGTTCTAACTGTAAATAGTTCTTTCTTTGTGCTACGAACTTCGTTTGAATAATAACCTACTTTCTCTTGGTCGTTATAACCTTTGCAAGTAGATAATATATCCAATGGGATAAACGTAAATGGTAATTCGATAAAGACATTCTCTTTCTTTTCTTTATCATAATACTTGAATTTTCCTTCTGAACCTGACCAAGATATAAATTTGGCGCAAGGGTTTACTAACATTTCTGTGGTGTTGCTTCTACTCATTTTGTTTGTTTTTTTATGGTTTATATTTATTTATTTGTATTCTACTTTACAAAGTTATATGTAAAATATAAAGGGCTGTAACAGCTGCATTTATCTAAGCATATCCTCCATAAGTTTCCAAATAGTTCTTAGCCACCCCTTATATTTTAATTTTTTATTTCAATGAATTACTTTAATACTTATACTCGTAAAGTTGCAGTAAAGTTACACGCTTTTTATTTATTGTGCAACTTTTATTCAAAATAATAATTCTTTATCCGTGAATTTATTTTTATTAGCTGTCCACTTAATAGTTCTTTTAATGTTTCTAATTGCCACAATATCATTCCTGTTGCCGTGCGTATGTATTCTTCCTAGCTTTGGTATGTTTAAGTCTATTGCACTTGCTTTGGATAGCTTTATATTAATATGGAACATATAAGATGATATTACTAAGTTTATTTGCTCTTTAGTAAACTTCTGATTCTTCTTTAATGCTAAGTCTATTTTCTTAAATGCCATGTTAATCTATTAAATCATCTATGGCTAAATTGTGTTTATCCATTAGGTCAAGTATCTCATAAAATACTTTATCTATATCGGAATCGTTTTCTAGCTTGTGTCTAAGGTTGTGAGTTATTTCCCACAATACAATAGTCATATCTAAAGATGAGTTTGCTCTTTTGTAAGCCATCTTATCTTCGTGGTTATCTAAATCAAATTCTATTATTGCTTTCATATTTTAATTTTAAGCCGTTACTATTATATCTTTAAAGAATCTAACTCCATTAATAGTTCCTTCTTTTAAAAAATCTTTGTTGGCTGACATATACTCTTTTACTTTAGCCTCATCTACACATAACCATTCTCTTGGTATTTGAGTTACATCCGTAACTTCAAATTTCCATTGGTGTCTTAATCGCGTAGTCTTATTAGCTTCTGCTTCCAACTCTATCTGAGCAGCATCTTCTTCTGTTTTAGCCAACATTAATTTTTTAGCTATTTCCTCTTGCTTTTGAATTTCAAAATCTTTAATCTGTTTTTTAGCATGAACTAAAGCTAAATTTAAGCCACCTGTTAGGTTTTTAGCAGTAGAGTCTATTAATCTGCCCTCATCAATAGAAGGTTGTTTTAATTCAACTCTTTTAGCCTCTACAGCCTTTACTAATCCATTTGCTTTAGATAAGTTCTGTTGAGCAATAGATAAACTTGTTTCGCAGATAACTTTAATCTGTAAGCAGTTGTTAGCTACTGTGTCTAATTCATCTTTTAAAGCAGATAATCCTACTAAGGATGCTGCTAATTTCGGGTTTACTAATTGATTTTCCATGTTGTTTATTGTTTGATTTATAGACTTTAACGTAAATAAAAATAAAAGGTTACAAGTTTGTCATATTTTTTTTTAAATTTCGTAAATATTTCCCTCGTTACCCATTTTATTAAGATGCCACTCTGCAATTTTAGTTTTAAGTATATCCTCTAATTGTTTCTTTTTATGCTCCTCTGCAACCTTGTAGACCTTAATTCTAAAGTCGGTTTTACACTCTTTCCACAATTCTTTCTTTTTGTCTATATCTATATCTATTGGACCTATCTTATTTATCATATCGTAAATCTTAGCTCCTGCGATATAGTTTAATAAATATCCTTCTCCATTATGCTTAATAAACATAGCGTAAAACCCTTTAAAGGCTTCTTTTATAAGTAATTGTTCTATTTTAGAAAGGCTCATTTGTATTTGTTTCTCCTTTAGTATAATTTTCAAAAGCACTATATTTTCCCATAAATCTTGCATATACAGCCTTTGTTTCTCCGTATCTATTCTTAGCTACATTAATCTCACAAAGTCCTCTTAAATCAGTTCCATCAACGTCCTTTGGGTCTTTCTCGTAGTAGTCAGGGCGGTATAATAACCAAACTTGTACTGCATTAGCCTCAATAGCTCCAGAGTCTTTTAAATCAGACATTTTAGGACGTCTACCTTCTTTACTAGCCTCCCTAGATAATTGAGATAGCTCTATTACACAAAGATTATATTTCTTATGAAGCTCTTGTAATCCCTTTACCCTTAAAGACATCTGTCTCTCATCCGACATTCCCTTGTATTCATCGTGGGTATTATTCATTAATTGCAAGTAATCTATCATTATGACTATTGTTTTACTCATAGGTATAGTTCTTCTCATCTTCCTAATCTTAGTTTCTATGTACTGCCAAGTTATTCCCGCCGTATCATCTATTACTAAGTTATTCTTTAGCTTCTTTCTAAGAGCTTGTATCTTAACAACATCATCATCCATTACATTACCACTTCTTATTTGCCACGAATTAATATTTAAGCAGTTAGCCCAAAGATTCTTCATTAACTGAGTTCCTGGCATCTCTAAAGAAAATACTACTAATGGAGCATCTGATTCTACAGCTACATTCTTCATAATGTTAACCATTAAACTAGATTTACCTGCGCCTGGAGGAGCGCCAACAACAATAATCTCTTGCTTTAAACCACAAGTAATCTTATCTAACTCATCTAATCCTGTTCTGTATCCTATTATTTCTTTCTTGTTATTCTGAGCATCTTCAAACTCTTTGTAGGTCTCATCAAATAAATCCGTTATGCTTTTCTCTACGGATAGGTTATTTTTAATAGAATCTAAATCATTAAATATATCCTTCATTCTATTTACATTCTCATCTATGTCTCCGTTATTGGTAAATAATTGATTGTAAGAGGAGTGAATAGTAGGTTTTAATAATCTTCGGGAATACATATCAAATACTACACTCATGTGTTCGGATATGTTTTGTTTTATCTTATAATCTACCGCATGGAAGCTACTAAGGATTGTTTTAATATCTTCTTTAGAATATCCTAGTTTAAATAACTTATCTCTAAGCAAGAATACATCTGTCTTAACCTTATTACTATGGTTATCTTTTATAATCTTAAATAGAGTTCTGTTGGATGGCTCTTGCCAAATATCCTCGAAAGCATAATTCTCGCAGGATGCAAACAAATCTGTATCTTCTGCATAAGAGGATAGTATAGCTAATTCTAAGTCTTTGTATTTCATATTGAAAAGATTAATTATTTTTTAATTTTAAACTCCACAGTCATTCGTAAAAGCTTCACAGCTTTCGCTAAATAAATCAGTTTGTATAACAACATTTTTTGCATCATCTATTACGTTTCCATTCCATTCTTTAGCTTGTTCTAAAATTTGTTTCGCTGTTCGGTTCTGTCTAAAAAATTGATATTTACCTTCTCCGTATTCTTGCTCCATTCTATCAAAGAAATCAAATGCGCTCGGATTTTCTTTTGCTATCTGAAACAATTTTTTGTCACTCTTTTTGTAGCAAGTAACACAATTACCCTGATACCCTTTTAGTTCTAATCTAAACGACTGTTGTTTCCACCAAAAATTAATCTTTGGCTTTGTCATTGGTATTTGAGAAATTAAAGGATAAACAATTCTTAACTCTTTAAATTTATCATTCATTCTATCAAATTCATCTACTCTTATGCCTATAGCTAAATAATATTTTTCCTTTCCCCATATACTTTTAGCAAATGAGATTAATGTATTATTTTTTAATTCTCTTGTGCAATGAAATCTTTGTTGGTTTGGCAGTCCGTATTTTTTTATTAGTTCCTCAAATGGCTCTCCTTTTCTGCTTGCCGTTTTATAATTAACTATTTTATGTCTTGTCCCCTTTCCTTTTTCTTGGTCAATTACAGCTTCTAACCAATTAACATTTATTCCAAATTCAACTTCGCATTTATGAACAAAATTTAAAGTTTCTTCATTTTCTACTCCAGTATTAGCAAAAGCAAATAGCATTTCAAACTCATCTTGCTTATTTTTCCATAGCCATTGTGCCATAAAAGCTGAAGTTTCGCCGCCACTGAAGGCTATTAATAGTTTCTTTTTATCGCTGTTCCTCATATTGATTTATTGAAAAAATGTTGATTTAGGTTTTTCTTCTACTTTAATCTTAAACTCTGGCTTCATCCAAACACTTAACATCTTTCCCTTCCAATTAAGAACTTGTTTGCCGCTACCATCTTTCCATTCCATAGTAGTATAATAATCGAATGCTCTTTCTGCCACCGCTTGTTGGTAGCCTTTTTCTTTGAAGTAAGATTTAACCTCCTCTAATAAAGGAGGATTAAACGATTTGCTTGGCTTTTTAGACTCTTTCTTTGGAGTAAAGTAATCTTTTAAGCAATTATATAAATCATCTTTTAAATCAAGCTTAATGACTTTATTATCATCTATAAACTTTAATGTTTTTCCTTTATCAGAGTCGGTTATTTCTAGTTTCATTTTTTAAATATTTCTATTGTCCATATAACTGTTAGTAACAAGCCTATTACTATGACTAAGCCTGTTACTATTTGAGCGAGTATTATCTGTGTCTCATTCATCTTTCTTTTCATCTTTTTTGGATTTAGATTTCTTTTCTAGTTCTTTAGCTTCTGCTTCTTTTCTAACAGATACCATTACATATCTTATAACTTGTTCCGCCACTACCTGAAGTCCATAAGCAGTTTGTACCATCTTGGTTAGCCTTTCTGCTATAAACTTAGCGTCTGAGCCGAGCATCTTCATCTTTTTAGCTTCTTTTAAGTCTACTTGGAATCTCTCTATAATGTTCTTAGAGATTAATAGACAAGCTAAGTCATCCGATACTCCAGGCTCTACATTAATAGAGTAGCCTTCGTCTGTAATTTCGATTTCGTATTCAAACGATTTTTTGATTTTGATTGGTTTCATATTTATTTATTTTAGGTTATTTATTTCTTGTTTAACATCTTCCCAATAAGAGTAATAGTTTTGTTTATCTTCAAACTCATCTAAATAAGCTCCATAACGTAAATTTAAACCACCATTATATATTTCATCAACTGCTATTAAAGCACATTCTTTAGCTTTACTTTTAGATTCTAAATAAGTTAGTGTAGTATCGTATTTTTCTACTAATTCCTTTGCTTTTTCTTTTGGCGTCATTTTATTTGTTTTTATAATTAATAATGTTTTCTGCATCCCCTAATGACAAACCATAACCTATACAATCCATAGGATTTAGCATTTCTTTTGTCTTATAATCTATAAGGTCTTTTAAATAAGTAGGTAACTCATTTGGTAAATTCTCACAATTCCAAAACCACCATTGGTCGCCCATACTTTGTGGTGTTGCGTGTTGGTAGGTAATTCCTAGTTCTTTCATTACTACTTGTGGATGCCTATTTTCTTTACAGTTAATTCCTGCTTCCATAATGTTAAATCTTAAATGTTTCATATTTATTTGTTTTTATTGATTAATTTTATTTTAATGTAATTCTTGACTATTTTAAAGAATTTAGCTATTTGGTGCATATCACTTACTGTTATATCAACATTATAAGGATTAAATTTTGTTTTTTTCATTATTTATTTCTATCTTTGGGCATCCTTAATACACAAAAGTAGCTGACTTAATAGCTTACAAAAAGCTATATAAAGAATGTTGCTAAAAACTAAAGGCTAAGACTACCTATCTTAGCCTTTTTTATTTTTGATAAACTACAACGTAAATTACACCTCCTAAAATAGTATTATATAAAGCACTTACTGATACAATTAAAGATGCTTTAATTGTTTTTAAAAAATCATTACATTCTTGTAATGTATCTCCATTAACATTGTCAAATGTTTTTACTTGCATATTATTTGTTTTTAGTTTTTGTTATCTAATTTAATTAATTCATTTAAAGGATAAGCTAACATTGAAGCCCCAATTATTGATAGTATAAAGCCAAATCTACTTGACTCATTCCATTGTGATGGATTCCATTGCCACATTGTAAATGCAAAGCAAAAGTATATAAATAAGGTAGTTGTTATAATTATTTTTTTCATATTAGTTGTTAATGTTTTGTTGTTCCATTTCTAATGCTACTTTAAGAACACTATTTAATTCTTCGTAATATTCAATAGGAGAAATTGCTCCTAAAGTAAGTTTACCTCTTAAATCTTCTGATTTTGACGCAAACCATTGTACTGGTGTTAATTTGTTTGTTTCCATTTTTATTTGTTTTTAGTTGTTAATATTAGTCTTGTTTAAATTCTGCTTTTTTTACCCAATGTTTAATAGCATGTCCATTAGTTCCTTGTGGTGAATGTGTACAATGTTCATAAACTAATTCCATTTGTGCTTTACAAGCATTTTCCCAAATGATTTTTGAATTATTGGTTTTTAATTCTTCAATTTCTTTTTCAATAGCAAGTAACTCAAGTTCTACAAGTCCAAATGTTCCCATATCAACTTGTCCACTTATTAGTTCTTTAATTTTAATTGTTCTTTTTGTCATTTTATTTGTTTTTAGTTGTTAATTTTTCTTTTAGTTTATTTTTTTCTTCAACTGATTTATTTGAAAATGGTGAGCAAAAGCAAGGATGTATTGAATTTACTCCATAACAAGCACAACCTTTTATTTTAGTCTTTTTGTTTACTTTCATTGTTTTATTTGTTACACATTTTACAAGTTAATTGGTCAAGAAAATTAGCAGCAGCTTTATTAGCAACTTCATGCACCACTTCATTGTCATGTTTATGCCCTGAAAAATAAAATGCATCTTTAAAAGCCATTGCAATATTAGCTTCCCAACCAATTCTGTAACTTTTGTCATTTATAATTTCTACACAAACTCTATTGATTGCATCATTTAAATTTACTTTTTCCATTTTTTATTTGTTTTTAATTATTAATTGATTTATTTCCTGTTTCACTTCTTGCCAATATTTACAATGTATTTCTCTATCTGAGAATATTAATTTCATTTTAGATAATTCTTCTAAATGCAAATCAACTGCTATTAAAGCACATTGTATAACAAAACCCATATATATTCTTGGAGAGTTACATTTCATTCTATCAATATCGCCCACTATAGGAAAATATTTATCTGCTAATTCTATTGCTTTTTCTTTTGGTGTCATTTTTTATTTGTTTTTAGTTATTAATTGATTTATTTCTTGTTTAACTTCAATCCAATATTCTTTAGCATCTGATTCTTTTGCGCCTTCAGATTTTGCAAAATCAATTCCAATAAATGGACAAATATTTATAATTTCATCAACTGCTATTAAAGCACATTGTTTAGCTATATGTTTATTAAACCATTCTTTTGTATTATTGTCAATTCTAAGATATGTTAACACTAACTCTTCTGCTTTTTCTTTTGCCGTCATATTTATATTTATTGGTTATTTTCTATTTTTCCATTCTATTGTAGAGTATTGACCTCTAGTAGCCCCTTCGTTAATATCGTACCCTTTATTCTTTAAGTATTCTAATTGTACCTTATTGGCAGGAAGTTCAGATATAATCTCATTACACATAGCTTTAGTGTAAACTGTATTTTTAATATCGTATCCTAATCCTTCTATCCAAGTTAATTGCGCTTGTGTTGCAGGTTCTCTCATCCTAATAGAATCACTTAATACTGGCTTAGGTAGTTTTAAAAGCTTTACTCTCTCATCTTTCTTAAATAAAGATTCTATCTTAGTATTCCTTCTGTTTCTTTCGTCTATTAAATTCTTTTTTTGTTCAGAAGTTAAAAATACCTTTTCTTCTGTTGCTTTACCTTTATCTAGTTCCCAACAATTAATAAGTTTATGTTTGGATGTATTATCCACAAAGTCTAATATAATAGCCTCTTGTTTAAACTTCTCTACATAGGTAGCATCTTTTAATCTAGTAGCCCTACCAATACATTGTAAGTATTTAGTTAAAGATTTAGTAGGAGAAGCATTTCCGATACATCCAAGATTAGGGTAGTCAAATCCAGTTGTAAGTACCATACAGTTAGTTAATACTTGTATCTTGCCTTGTTTAAACTCTCTTATCCAACCCTTTCTATCCGTAGTTACATCTTCATCTCCAACAATAGGCTTACAGCTAATACCATTACTATTAAACATCTCGGATAAATCTACGGCGTGTTGCACATCTACACAATAGAATATACCTTGTCTCTCTGATGCATATTTAAGATAGGAATCTACTACTAACTTATTTCTCTTAGGTATATTAACTTCGTTAGATAAATCTTTTTGATTAAGCTCTCCTGCCGTTGTTCTTACGTTATCTAAAGATAAATCTGTTTTAATTCTTACTGCATCTAACTCACATAAGTAACCATCTCTAATACCTTCTCCGATATTATACTCGTAAACTATCTTATCAAAGATATTGCCAAGCATTAAGTTATCATTTCTATGAGGGGTAGCGGTTAATCCTAATAGTAACTTAGGAGTAAAATGATTTAATGGTCTACAGAATGTCTCAGCAGCAAAGTAGTGAGCTTCATCTGTAACAATACAATCAAACATATCCACCGGCATCTTATCTAATCTTCTATATAGTGTCTGAGCGGACGCCATTACTATTTCTCCTTCTGTTTTAAATATAGATGCTTTAATAACACCCATTTTAAAACTACCGCTATGGTTCCCAAAGTTACAATTATGTTTCTCAACCCAATCTATAAATCCTATAGCCTCTACATGTTCCACAAACTCACCATCAAACTTATCTTTAAGAAAAGCTAAAGCGGATTGCTCTAAAAGTTCCTCCGTATGTGTAACCCATAAAACTTTCTTAAATCCAAGCTTCTCTATTACCTTAACGGCAGTAAAAGTTTTACCTAATCCTGTAGCTAAGACAAGTAATTGCTTATCTATTCCAGCGTTTAGATTATCTTCTACATTAGCTATAGCCTGTAATTGGTATGTACGAAGATTTTTAGTCATTTTTAGAAGTCTTTTTAAGTTCTTTAATGAAGTTAGCGTATGTTATCATAAACGTACTAGATACCTTATTGTAGGCTTCTTCTATATCAGCTACACTATACTTTTCTTCTTCTTTAATTTCTTCCCAATCTAAAGAATCTTCTACTATCCACTTGGCAATAGCTTCATTCTCTTTAAAAGCATAATAATAGTTCTTGTTTTGTATTCCAATTTCTACAATGATTCCTGTTCTTCTGTGTTTGTACTTTTTCATATTATATTTATTTAATTATTAATAAATAAAGCCGCCACTAATAAAGACATGATAACTTTAATGTGACGGCTTCGGCTAGTAAACCCCTTTACTTAGACCAATGTGTTTTTTAGAATGTGGGTAATATGAATATGTTGATGTCATTTGTTTAGGGGTTTTAGCTTTTATACGTTGTATTTCTGTAAAGGTTACAAAAATAGTAAATTATTTTAATATTGTCCTAGAATATATTACTTTAAGGTAGTGTTCTAGATTAAAATTACCTTTACGGTTCCACCAATTAATTACTGCTTGTAACTCGTGTGGAGTAAGCGCTTGTTTCTTTGATAATGATTCCATAGTTAGTTTGTTTTTATAGTTTATACGTTCCTATTTTTAAAAGGTTACATTAATTTACAAAAAAATAATTATAATTATAAGCGTTGTGTATAATCCACAATATTATAGGTTATGTTTATAATAAACCACACATTATAAATACGTCTACTTATAAGAGGTGTGGGGTTCGATTGCAAGTTATGTATTCCTTCGTATCGAGAAAAGACCTAAACTGGTGCGCTACTAAATCCTTTTCGATACTATCTGAAGGCGATTTGGGAAGCGGTATAGGTACTGTTATACAAATATAAAAAGAAAATCCGAACCATTGGCTCGGAATCTCTTAAAACACAAACAATAGGTAACAATGAAAAAATCAGGCAAACACTAACTAATGATTTCGCTTGTAAAAATAATAAAAAAATATGACAAATCTGTAATATTAAAAATAATTTGAAAATAATTTGCACAGAATAAAAAAAGAATATATATTTGCCACAGATAGTTATTAAGTAGGATTTCTAATTATCAAATTTACTAAAGACATTAGCGAAAGCTGCATTAGCCCTGACACTCTCTGAAATCCTACACGTTTATACGTTTGGGGCTTTTGCGCAAATTAAATAGATTATGAATATAAGTTATTTTTTAATAAAGCAAATGAATGAGGATAAATGTATCCGCGAGCTTGCTGTATTAATTAAACTTAAATCTATTTACGTTAGCGGTTGTGTTCATAATTATTCTCCTTATAAACTATCTAAAGACTGCGATTTAAGCAGGAATACTATAAAGAAGTATGTAAACTTCTATTTAGAATTAGGATACGCTAGAATGGAAGGAAACAATCTTATATTCACTAATTTTATAAAGATTGAAAGTAAGTACAAACACGCTACTATAAGTGTGAGTCCTAAATTACCGATTAAAAAAATAACTGATTTATTATATAGAGAGATATTATGTGATAAATACAGAAAATTCAATTACATAAAGAAAGTTAAAGAAGATTCAACTAATCCGATGGGCAAAAATGCTTTGATTAAATTAAAGAGAGCTAAAAAAGCAATCCGAAGTTTATCAAGTCTTAATGCTTCGCTACCGAATGCTTCAGCGAACTACACAGTATCTATTAAAAAAATTGCACAACACTTTAAATGCTCCGTAGGTAAAGCCCAGGGTATAGTTAATTCATTATGTGAAGATAACTTACTCAAGAGAACAACCAACTACAGAGTTATTAGAAGGCAGTCTAAAAGTAATTCATTACACAGCCAATGTGTAAAAGGGGTTTTAGAGAATACTAAAGCTTCTTTTTACAGTGGAGGAACTATTTTTCAACGTAAAACAAATAGTTATGTATTTTAGTTTTTTTATGACTGTCAAAAAAATGAATCTATTTAATCCGATGTGGGACAGCATACCGTAACATTTATTAAAACTATACGTTAAAGAATATAAAAATAGATATATATTAAGATTATACGTTAAAGAATATAAAATAATTATGAATAAATACATTAAAAAATGTTTCGAGTGCAATAGATTAAAACCTTTGATTTGGTTTAAGGTTAATCCAAGAAAATATCAATTAAAAAGCGATAGAGGTAAATCGGTTAATTGCCGATTATGTAACGTTAAAAGACTAATTAGGCAGAATGGAGAAATAATAAAGTATAATCCTTCTACCAATAAATATGATTCTATTAAGCTAAAAGTCAATCTGTTAAATATATTAAAAACTTATTTTAAATAAAATGTCGGATATGTGCAACCTTAATAGTAAAAAACAAGTATAAAGTAGTATATATCAATCATTAACAATTAAAATTAAACAGTTATGAAAAGGCAAGAAGGTTATTACTGGGTTAAAAGTAAACATGGAACATTTTTTATTTCTCTTTGGGAAGTAGACAATTTAAGTGGAGATGGAGTTTGGAGGCTAGCAGGAAATAATTATGTATACCATGATGTTGATTTTGAACACATCAATGATGTAAGAATTAAACAGCCGGGAGAATTACCTGAATAATAAATAAACAAACAAGACTAATGAAAACTAAAGAAGAAATAGAACAGTTGGCTATTAAAGATTTTAATAATAGGCAAGAATGCGGTCATTATGAATTAGCAGATTTAAAAAGTAGAGATTATTATGATGATGGATTTATAAATGGCTATACCCAATGCCAAGAAGATATGGCTGATAAGAAATATACAGAAGAAGATATTAGAAAAGCATTTAAGTACGGAGTTGATATGGAAGCAGGTATAGAACCTTTTGATTATAAAAATTATCCAGATGGATTTTCTCAATTTATCAACTCACTAAACAAACAAGACTAATATGACTAATGGAGAGTATCAACATTTAACAAATGGTTTATTTACTAAACTTAATAGAATTAGCAAAGTATCTAAATATGCAAAGCAAGAAATTCACGATATTTTAAACGAAGAACTAAGCGAACAAGACGTTGAAATGGCTCACTCTCGTTTTATTTCAATGATTGAACAAATTGAAATATTAACAAGTGAAATTAAAGAGAATTATAAACTATTAAACAAACAAGACTAATATGAAAAAGACAACAAGAAAAATATTATGCTTTTTAGGAATACACAAATTAGTATATTATCAAAAAGGATTACATACATCTATAATAGGTTGTACAAAATGCAACAAGACTTATTTAGTAGGAGATGTAGAAATGTATACTTGTGATTTTGAATTAAGATTTAAAACTAAAAACAAACAAGACTAATATGAATAAAAAAATAGCTAAAATAAAAGAAAAATTAGAAGATGCAGGATTGTATGTGACTTATGGCAAACTGCAAGAGAATCCTTATTTAACAGTTTTTAAAAAAGAAACCTCTAAAAATAGCAAGTTTGAGCTAGCATTTGACAAGAAAGGTAATTTAATATACTTAGTATGTGGTAAACCTAGCAATGCTTGTTTTATTACTTTAAAACAAGACTAATATGAGAAAGATAATGTACTATGCCTGGATAGGCTTTTGGATAACACTTGGATTACCTATAGTTCTAGTTCTTTTATTAGGACTATGGGTACATGATAAGTATCATAAATTAACCTGTAAAATGTGTAAAAAATAAGACAATGGAAAATAAAATATTTAAACTTGCAGATATTAGAAAACTTAATAAGCAAGTATCATTAGGAGAAATAAGTTCAACTAAAATGGTTGAGATACTTAACAAAATGGCTTATGAGTATTATATAGACAAAGCTCAAAATGTATTAGATGGGTTTACTAACGAAGCTCCGGGAGAATATATTAAAACTAATTTTATTGGATTACTAAACAAGCAATATTAATGAAAGACCTATTAAATAAATACTGCCAAAGTGAGATAAGGGATATTAAAAAGAAAAATCCTAAATTACATCCCAAAGAAATTAATTTAAGAAATAAAGAAATATTCGATAAAAGTTTCTTCGGTAAACGTAACCTTATTAAAAAATAAACGTATAAGTATGAATGTAAAGTGTTTGTGTATAGATAATAAGAATAGACCAAAAGAAGTATTACCTCAGAATTGGATTAACGAAGGAACCGAATATACTATAAATTATGTTTACTACCATCCAATGCAAGGAATACAAGGGGTAACTTTAAACGAAGTACAAACTAAATCAGAGATATACTCTAGTTATAGGTTAGATAGGTTTGCATTTACAGATGAAGGTATAAAAGACTTAATGGAGCTGATGGAAGATTGTACAGAATTAGGTAAGGTAGATATAGAGGAATTAATAAAAGAAAGTAATTTAGAAACAATAAATAAATAAAACATGAAAAAAGTAATTTTAACAATCGCGGTTGTAGCCTTATTAGGTTCCTGCGAAAAGAAAAAAAAGTCAAGTCCTGCTCCTACTACTCCTGCTGCAACAACTAAGGTATGGTGTATTTATTCAAATTTTGCAGGAAGTAAAGCATACTTATATTGTGCTAGTAGTCAAGATGAGTTTAATACAAAGATGACACAGTATTCTCAGCCAGGATTAACTTTAAATCCTACCTACGATATTAAGTCTACTTGTGCAGAGTGTCAATAGTTAATAGCTATGAGAACAACAATGCAGGACCATATAGAATGGCTTAAAGCTAGAATGGTAGTAAGTAAGCAAATGGAGAAATCATTACTAGAGAAAGAAAAGCAGCAGATTATAGATGCTTACATAACAAGTATGAGGAATGAGCGCGACTTACTTACTATTATGTCGGCAGAAGATTACTATAACGAAACTTATAATAAAGACTAATGAAAAAACAAACTTACGATTTCAAAATATTTAATGGGAGAATTAAAGTTTACATAGATGGATATGTAGCATTTACATTTAATCAAATAGACTTCAAGGGATATTATGCCTACAAGGACGATACATCTTTGTATGGGCTTGATATATACTTAATGAATGAAAAAGGCGGAGCTACCACAATGGAGGTTTACTTTAAGACTAAAGAGAATTGGCTGAGTGTATTAAAACTACTTGACCAAAACATGTAATTAAACAAATTAAATATGAAAAAAATAAAACAAATAGTAAAGCCCAGGTCTAAGAATGAACACTTTAAAGTTCTTTATAGAGCATTTGACCAATCTCATATAGAGATATTCCATAAAGATACTCCGCTACATCAAATAAGAAGTTACTTATATGGTATATGCCACACATTCATTATAACAGATATAATACCCACCTCTATTAAATCTACGATAGATGAAGAAGGAGACTAGGAGGGAGATATTCTTTTGTAATGTACATGTAAAGCATAAGGATAAGATTATAGTAGTGGAGAAGGTGGTTACAAAGTATATAGAAGGAGACTTTTGGCATAGAGATTTAAGAAAGTATAAGATTGAGCATCCTGTTCCAATAGTTAAGGTAGATATACTTGCAAGTTTAGGGTTTGAAAATAGTAAATAACTTAAAACAAATAAATGATATTTTTAAAAAAGGAATTCAATGTTCTCTCATTATTCGATGGGGCATCTTGCGGGCATCAAGCATTAGATAGAATAGGAATGAAAGTAGATAACTACTACGCTTCTGAAATAGATAAATATGCTATACAAGTAACTATGGCTAACTACCCAAACACTATACAATTAGGTAGTGTGGTAGATGTAGATGTAAGTAAGTTAGAGAAGATAGACTTATTAATAGGCGGCAGTCCTTGCCAATCATTCTCATTTGCAGGTAAGCGTAAAGGAATGAGTACAAAGGATAGTGTTGAGATATTAACCTTAGAGCATTACTTAGAGCTTAAAAGCCAAAACTTTGAGTTTGAAGGTCAATCTTATTTGTTTTGGGAGTATATGAGAATACTAACAGATATTAGAAAGCATAACCCTAATGTTAAGTTTTTATTAGAGAATGTAATAATGGGAGAGAAATGGCAAAAGATACTAACCCAAGCTATAGGTATCAATCCGATAGAGATAAACTCCGCTTTAGTATCGGCACAAAACAGACGCAGATTGTACTGGACCAATATAGGAGCAGAACAAGATGGCTTATTCGGAGATTTAAAGTGTATGATACCACAACCAAAAGATAAAGGCATATTATTAAAAGATATACTTGAGCCCGAGGTTGATGAGAAGTATTATTTATCTAATGTTGCAATAAAAGGAATATTAAATCATAAGGCAGAGCAAAAAGAAAAAGGTTTTGGGTTCGGGGCTGTTATTAAAAAAGAAGATGAGAAAATGAACGCTTTAAAATGCGGAGGAAAAGGAGTTGATGATTTGGTTCAAATAGTAGCCATGCGAGGACGTAACCCAGAAAATACATCAGATAGAACTAAAGGATGTCCAACCAAACAAATGCTAGAAGCAAGAGAAGATGGTAAAACTAATTGTATTACTACTGTTCAAAAGGATAATTTATTTTATACTAAATATAATGAAAATCAATTTAACAATAAGAGACTTAATGAAACTATAGATTTGCATAAAGACAATTTAGAAGAAGGCACAATGATAGATTCTTATAATAAATCAATCCATAAAGATAAATCTATAACCATAACAACAAGAGTAAACGCATCAAGTAGCACTCATATAGTACACACTTCTGCTTTAAACGAAAACCAAAAGGACAACTTAGTATTAGGAGGCGATTTTAGACACGATGAAGGTTTTAGATGGAGAGAAAATGGTAAAAGTGGTTCTTTAATGGCTCAAGCAAGACAAGATGGAACCGCCGGTCAAGCTTTAGCGAAAATAAAAGGTAATATCCGTAGATTAACTCCAATGGAATGCGAAAGACTACAAACAATGAAAGATGGGTATACCGCTTACGTTTCAGATAGCCAAAGATACAAGATGATTGGGAACGGTTGGACCGTTGAGGTCATAGCTCACATCTTTAGCTTCTTAAAACCTTAATCAATAATTAAAAACAAGGCTTTTTACTACGTTTAACCTACCTTTTTAGCCTTACAATACCAATCAATAACCATCAATATACTATCAAAAAATAATCATACATTTGTATAATAATTAAAGATTTTAAATTATGAAAAAAATAATCAGATGGTTTAATAGAAAGTTTGGTTGGTTCTTTACTAATGGAAGGAAGTATCATAAAAACCCTGATATGTATAATTAATTAAATGGTCAGATGTACTTAATTGGTAAAGTACCTAACGATTAATTAGGAAATATGGGTTCGAGTCCCATTCTGACCACAAAATAAAAAACTAATGGGAATAAACAAACAAGGTAATACAGAGAAAGTCCTAGGAGCAGATATAAAGCAACTTCATTGTTGTCCCGACCTTTCTATTCACTCTATGAATAAGAGTGTAACAAGGCACTATATTAACCTGCATTTGATACTTAATCCAACAGAGTTAACCTTATTAAACTTCATAGTATTTATATCTGATGCCATCAATGTGGTTAAATACGATATAAACTTGCTTAAACAATTTGATAAGGCAAGCAGCAGGGCAAGAGAATTATATGCAGCAGACACTAAAATACACTATAATACTAGTATGCCTAGTCTAAGGACTACATTTATAGGGTTTGTAGAAAGAGGCTTGTTGGTTCCAATGAAGGAGAAAGGAACGTATATGGTATGCCCTACACTAGTTTTCAATTCTAACTATAGATTATTTAATATTAAAAAAATATTGCAAGATTATTCAAAAGCCTACAATTCGCCTCATCCATCCGAGTCGCTAAAAAGTATGTGCCAGGATATAAAGGATAGATACGACAAAGAACTAGACAGAACAAGGGTTAAGGATACATTAAAAAATAAAAAACATGAAGCAAAAAACAATAGTAATAAAGGGAAATAAAGAAAAAGAGTTTGTTAAAATACTTGCTTGGAGGTTTGGTATAACTTCTTTATCCGAGATAGACGTTTTATATTCCTTTGTGTCTTATGGCTTGTTTGCTCCATTTGATTTAGATAAGCATCTGAGAATGAGAATATTAAATGATTTAGGTATGTTAGATAATACCTTGAGCGTGGCTGTGTCTAGGCTAGTAAAAAAAGACTGTATAAAAAAAGCAGGAAAAAGTTTTTACCTTAATCCTGCATTTAATAACCTTAATGATGTGGACCAAATAGCCTTTAAGTTTATGGTTTAATTTGTTTGTAGTCGAACTTGCCTTTAATATGAGCATTAAGGTACTTACCTATGCTATCTGCATTTAATAGCTCTGTCCATACTTCGTCTGCAACCTTGTAATATTCGTAAACATTACCGTTTTTAAACTCTACTGTAAGTGTCTGAGTTTCAATATTATACTCTGTTGACTTAACTGTGGATGATTCCCAAAATTTTATTTCCATTTTCATAATTTTAAATTGTTAGTTTTTGCGTTATTGTTCCTCTTGTGTGAATGTCCATTCCTGCGCTTGTCTGTTTTTATAATCAACTAAGCATCTATATTGAGCATCCTCGTATTGTTGTGGGTAGAATTTCTCTATAAAATCGCTAACGTCTTTATCTATCTCTATTGGATAGCCGTATTTGGTAGCTATGTTATTACTAAACGTTATGGATTCTATGTTGCAGTGTTCCTCCTCGTGGTAGCTTTCCTCTTCTGTAAAGAAAAAATATTCTACTTCTGCTGTGTAACTTTCGTTATCTATCTGAATATCAATGTACGTTTTCATAAGCTAGTGTATGGGTTATTTTTTTATCTTTTACTCTAATTGTTAGTTGTTTGCCTAAAAGTTGGTGCAAATATATATCCTCTCCTTCATTAAATCCGCATTGGTTAGATATATAGCTTATAATATCGCTTATACGCTCTGTTTTAAGGTCGCAAATTATTCTATCATCATTATCATCAACTTCATACTTAGTGCCGTCAAAATCAAATTTAAAGCGTTTTAAAGCTATTTCGCTTTCTGTGTATTGGTCCGCCGTCTTATAATCTAATAGGTTTAAATCTAGGTTCATAGTTCCTCTGGCTTCAATACCTTTAAAAACGAATATAACTTTTGGGGTTGTCTCTTTAAATCTAGTACATGGGTTAACCTGACTTTCTTTAATGGCTGCTATAAAAACTTTGTGTGTTCCGTCTGTGTTGAGTAGTGGCAATATTTTGCCGGCTAATATATTTAACATATTATTACAATTTTGAAAGGTTAAAAAAGTTTACTAAAATATTACAAAGTTGTCACAGATAATACGGTAAATTTACCTTTAATGTGGTCGGCATAGTACTTTAAGCAGGTTGCCGCTGTGTTAAGATAGAATAGTTTACCTATTACTTCAATGGGGACGTCTTTATATTTACGCTCTTGTACTTTACCTTTAGTCTTTAAAGCTATTGTAAGGTTGTTACCGTCTTTGCGCATGTAGTATAGGACGCTGTTAAAATTAAATGCCTTTATCATCGTGTAGGGGTTTTATGGGATTAATTAATTTGCGTTATTGTTCCTTAGTGCTAAAATGTTAATTGAGATTAAGGGTAAAAATTACTTTGTCTTTAATCTTTTTAATGTCCTTGTTTAGTTTAATAGTTTCTTGTATCCAATTAATTAAAGGGTAGTTTTTTTTAGCGTTTTGAATTAGGTCGCTGCGCTGTTGAGATAATAAAAAAACTAAATGCGCTTTTTCATGTGGCAAATTTAATCCTGTCTTTGCATTTTCTATGTCGTTGTTAAGCATGTTTAACAGTTGTTTATATGCTTCTATGTTTGCAAGGTCGGATTTATTTAATGGTTTCATGTCTTTAAGTTTTTAAGGGTTAGTTGTTTGTTTTTCCTTGTTCTGTTAAATTAGTTATTAATTTATTGTTTTTTACCATTAAATTAAATTTAGCTTGTGCCTGCTCTATTGTTTTAAATAATCCATTGCTACAAAACGGGCTTTTTGTTGTTTCGTGTACTGCATAACTTGCGCCGTTTGCGTATGGTTTGTTTAATCTTATTAAATTTATGTGGCTGCCGTCCTCGAAATTTGCAAACTGTAACAAAGGACTGTTAAATACTCTTTTTGGCAAAATTAAATAGTTCATGTTTTCTATGTTTTTAGGGGTTATTAAATAGGGTAGTTTTTTCTAAATCTTTTTATTGCTTCGGTCATAGAATAATCAATATATTTAATACCGTTTATATTTATTGTACCGTTTTTATATTGGTGCGCTGTTATTCCTTTTCTTACTTTTTTAGATTTTATCGGGCTGTCAAATAAACAATTCATGTCTTTAAGTTTTTAGGGGTTATTAATCTACTAATTTATAAAACTCTTCTGTGTAAAATTCACTTATATGGGTGTCTGTTACTCCATATATTAAACATTCCTCTGTTATTCCTTCATTCTGTGCTATGAAGTTTAAAATTGCGCCTAAATGATGTTTATCATGGTTTAAAACTGTAAAGTTATCCGTTAATATTACCCAATCATCAAAATCATTAGAATGAAAAGAACTGAAGCCGTCGCGACTTGTATAATTATCCTTTAAAAATTCGCGGAATTGTTCCAAATTGTTAAAAATATAGTTTCTTATTGCTAGTGTGTTTGGTTTAATAGTACAATTAATACTATCGTTTGTATAGTTATAAAATTTAGGGCTTATTAGCTCCTCAAACTCAACACTATAAATAAACTCTTTCAATTCGTTTTCTACTATGTTACAAAATTGAGCGCTTAAATGTTTAAAATATTTATTATAATCAACGTATTGATAAAAATCAAAATCTTCATCTAGTTTATAGTGCTCTGCCTCTCCGTCACTAGATAAATAATCCTCCCAAATTGAACCATAAAAGCCGTTAAATATTGGTAAAAATGTTTTTACTTGTGCTGCTGTGTTTACTGTTAAATTTTCCATGTTTTTAAGTTTTAAGGGGTTTAAATTGTTTCTTTTACTTCTTTTATTGCTATTACTTCCGCCGTTGGTATTAACCTTAACTTTTCCTTTGCTTCGTGTTCTGTCTCGGCGGTTACTGTTATTATCTCAATGCCTGTGGCGTGTTTTAACTTTATCTTATATCTTTTCATGTCTATATGTTTTTAAATATTATTTTGTAGTCTCTTTCTGTTCTTGTAATAATTCTGTTTAGTATTAAATTAAGCTTGTATAAACTAAATTCCCAAAGGTGCGCGGAGGTCTCAAATTTATCATACTTAATCTTACAAATATCAAAATAATCTAGTATAACGGTTACCGCTTGTCTTTTTGTTTCTGTTTCGTTCTGCATCATATTGTTTAATGATTTACAAATGTTTTTATTTTTCATGTTTTTAGTTTTTAGGGGTTTGTATTATAGTTCCTTTAATTATTTAGATTACCTCTAACGTATGTTTAATAATCCACTCTTTTGTCTCTTTACTCATTTCCATGTATCCAACTGTTACGTTGAGTAATAGCTCTTTTTTATTCTTTTTAGGTAGCGCTTTAATTTGTTCGTGGGCTTGTAAAAATTGTCCATTTACATAACTATCATTAATCATATAAAAGTATTCAATTGTATTTGTTAGTCTGTATGTGTTTAGTAATTGTTTCATGGTTTCTAAGTTTTAAGGGGTTTAAATGATTAACAAAAATATAACTTTGTGTTTTGAGTTCTTAAATTTCTTTTTATTGCTTTTCTTATCTCGTGCCCGTCCTTATATACACTTTCCCCGTTTTCGTGTTTTTCATCTCTGTAACTTGCCCATATTAAAGAACTTAATATTCTACATGCCGCGTTTCTGTATTCTGTTGGGAAATATTGACCTGTAATATATTGCAATTTTCCGTCTTTTAATGTTAGTCTGTCGCTGCTGTTACTTAGTTGATTTGTTAAAACTTCGTTTAAATTATCAATTCTATTAATCGCAAGGCTTAATAATTCTCTGAAGCTGTGTAAATCTTTTAAAATTTCCCTATAGTCCTGCATGTAGTACTTGCGCTGTCCATAGTCGTTGAAATCTAAGCCGGGGCGTTGGCTTGCGAATTGTCTTAATAAAAATACCGTGTTTGTGTTTACTTTTAAATTTTCCATGTCTTTAAGTTTTAAGGGGTTTAAATTATTGTTTAGGGGTTTTTATTAGTTTTTGTAAATTAATGATATATTTTAACTTTTTTATTCTTTACTCTTTGCCAAAATTGAGGGCTTAAGGGTTCAAAATAACATTCTCTTTTACTGGAGTTATTATTTACAAATTGATTTCTTACACTATAGCACTCCTCTATAATAGTATTTATTTTAGGGCTGTTTGTGTATTCTTTTATTAACTTGTATCTTTTTAAGGTTTCCATTTTTTTTAGGGGTTTTATTAGTTGTTTACATATCTATCGTTAAATTCTGCCTGTGTTACTTGCTGAGGTTGTTTATTAAGATTAAAAGCTACTTCCTCTATAAATTCAGAGTTATCAGGGTTTTTAATGTTATTGGACCACTTTGGGCACGCGTCAACATTAAATTTGTGTGTTGCTGTACAGTTAACTAAAATTAAACTGCTTGCTAGGATTAAAATTGATTTTTTCATGTTTTGGGGTTTTTAGGGGTTTATATACTTATACGTTGTTTATTCTAAAAAGTTACAATTATTTTCGTTTATTTTATTACTTTTTTCTTGTTTTAAATAGTGCATCTATCTTTTGTTGTTTCTTTCGTTGTGAGCTAAAAAAGTATTTTAGGCGTCGGCGGATGATTTCGAGGTATTGTATTACATTTATCATATTACTATCTATTATATACGTTTATACTCTTATACTAGTCTATTATGTACCTGTTTAGCGTGTATCTTATTTTAAGGTCTGTTAACGAGGGTATATTTTTTACTCCTTAACTATCTCAATACTAACCTGTTAACCTGTTTTGTGTGTGTTGTGTGTGTGGTCTGTTTGTGTGGTTTCTTTATTCGTTTACTCACTGAGGTATCAAATTAATGGCACTTTATAGGGGGTTTATATCATTTTTACTCAATGAAAGTATAGTTTCACCCTTTTAGAGTGTTTTATTTAACTCTTTTCTTAATATTGTCCTTGTCGCGTATCCTGTTAAATTATACTCTTTTAAATCGTGTCGGTATAAACTACCTTTATAAACTCCGTTCTCATCTCTTATAAATTCTTTGGGAGTTCCTAAACTGTTGCAAATATATTGGCTGTTATCCTCCCAACCAAAACCGTAATTTTGTTGTATTACTAAATTGTAACTGAATTTGTTTTGTCTTGTCGTTTTCATGTCTTTAGTTTTTTAGGGGTTTATATTGTTTGTTTTCTTACTGTAAAGATACTACATTAATCCGCGTATATTGTAAAAATGGGATGAACGGCAAAACAAATTTGTTAGCGGTAAATTGACTAGATAAGCGGTAAATACATGCGCGTTTTTATGCTCTGTTTTTAGTTCTTTCTTTATGCTTATGTTTAATATATTGACAAACATGTAATAAAATAAAACTGTGCCAAAATGTGACAAATTTGTAATATAGAATCAATCTAAATAAATTAATATCATGCCAAACTATACTAATAATGATATTTATAATTAGTCTAAATAAGGACGCGTATATGGTTAATTAGAATCATTCTAAATAAGGAGCTAACATATACGCGTGGATGATACAGTTAGTTAATTAGAATCAATCTAAATAAGCCTATGAACATATAAGGCAATCACTAACAATAATTTTTACATACATAAAACACATAGACATAAATTTATATAATACAATACAGGAAGCTAATAAATTAAGCAATTAGCCCAAACCAAAACCACAAAACAAAAAACAAAAATCACAAAGACAAAAAGCATTTAGGACAGACAAAACGAAGCCCCCCCCCCTACAGGCAGAATTTAACGATAGATATGTAAACAACTAATAAAACCCCTAAAAAAAATGGAAACCTTAAAAA
>Ga0247722_10000363_pt1 | contig 28820 bp, 24 predicted proteins | sample MSEWelMarce3H_FC_FD_189094 | JGI IMG/M metagenome (GOLD analysis project Ga0247722, IMG submission 189094) | Subsurface sediment microbial communities from gas well in West Virginia, United States - MSEEL Well Study Marcellus 3H_FC | ecosystem: Environmental > Terrestrial > Deep subsurface >... | reverse complement strand
GTCTTACTGTATCTCATGCAAATGGTATTACGACAACCAAGTTATATACTACAGGAACTGTTACCTTTGGTGTTTACCTGCCTACCTGTAGTACAACTCCTGGTGGGGATACTGATTTGACTAATAAAAACTATGTAGATACTTCGATTGACGCATATACGGTCAATGGACTACGTATGTACCTTACTAAACCAGTTACCTTCAATCCAAATCCCATTACAGCATCTTCTACGTATGAGTTAAATCCAAAAGTACAGACCGATTCTTTTGATGGAATATTCACAACTGGATCTAATACAAAGGTTTTAGTAGCTTCTTTTGTAACCGAGGTATACTCGGTGGATACCATCTTTCCTAAAGGGTGGTGGAGTATAGTCATTTATCACATTGCGAATATAGCTTCAGGAACATCATCTTATAGATTTACATTGAACCAAGCAAATAATGTAGGAGAGATTGTCGGTAACCAAATTGGAGTTGAAAGTAATTCAGCAACAAATGATAATAGTACATCGACATACCTAAGATTTCGTGTATCTGCTTTATTTGATTCTTTTACAATATCCGCAAATAATCGTCTTAGATTTAACTTGTATGTAACTGTGCCCACTGGTGTTACAGCAACTACCGCTCATGGAGGAAGATATGCTTCCTACATTCAAACACCATTACCGATAACAAGTGCACCGAATACATGGACTGGAAAAAATACGTTTTCAGCTGGACTTACTTCCTCCGCGTTGATTACGGCCAATAATGGTCTAACCGTAAACACTTATGGTCTTACTTCGGCTGAACTTGTTACAGCACAAAAAGGGTTGACTGTATACGGAGCAGGCCTTACTTCTGCCGCATTGATTACAGCTAACGCCGGGTTGACCGTAACAGCTATTGGCATTTCCACAACCACTTTGAACGCGAGTGAGTTGATTACAGCCATTGCTGGACTGACTGTGAGTGGTTCAACTGCTACATTCGCTACGTATACACCACGGTGTTCTGTAGACCCTACGTTTGGAGATGAATTGGCTAACAAAGGGTATGTAGACCGGGTGGTAGGGAACTACAGCGGAAATGGAATGTTTCTTTATTTTAACATTCCAGGTCCTCTTGCTACACCTATTACTACCTTTCCTATTTCATATGACTTAGGACAAACGTTAGTCTCTTTCAACCCGACGGTGGCTCCTACTGCACCAACACCTCAAAGTTTTTGTTTACAAACAACGGCACTTGGAACTTCCACACTGATTGCTTCCTTTACTACCGCAGCAGGGTACCCCAACACAACCTCTATTCCGGCAGGCATATGGAGCATGCTCCTTTATGGGTATGTCAGTTCCGAGACAGGTACCTTATTCTATCATTTTGATGTCTATGAAGTGAACGCATCGGGAACCAACATTGTAAAATTGGGAGGAGACAGCACCAAATCCACTGATGTCAATGCTGTCACAGCAAGCGACCCGGATGCTTATCACTGCTCGTTGACCATGTCAGCAATTACCCTTGCAAGCACAACTAGTCGTATCAAAGTGAACATTTACACAACAGGAACCGGTATGGCAGGAACAGTTAAAGTAAACACGTATTTTGGAGGAGCTTATTACTCTTTCATTACAACTACACTATCAGCATCTACTGCATTGTTGACGGCCAACAACACATGGACGGGAACCAATACATTTTCAGCTGGACTTACGTCTTCCGCGTTGATTACAGCTAACGCCGGGTTGACCGTAACAGCTATCGGAATTTCCACAACCACCTTGAACGCAAGCAGTTTAATTACATCCGGAGGAGGGATTACCGTAAGTGGTGGACCTGCTAACTTTATTAACTATCCGCCTATATGTAGTGTAATGCCTGTATGGGATTATGAATTGGTAAATAAATCCTATGTAGATAATTCTGTCGCCAAATATACGGATAATGGACTGCGTATGTACCTTAACACAATGGTTTCTTTCAGTCCAAACCCTATTACAGCACCTTCTACTTATGAATTAAATACGAACATACTGACTGATACTGTACCTCCAATAACAACAATTGGTTCTGGAACAAAAGTTCTGGTAGCTTCCTTTGTAACCGATGTATTCACGAATGATACCATCTTTCCTACAGGAATGTGGAGTATGGTAATTTATCAATATACTACTGTATCTTCAGGGACATCAACTTATTCATTTACACTGAACAAAGCCAATAACGTAGGAGAAATTGTTGGTGACCAAATTGGAGGTGAAAGTGATTCAGTACTAAATAATAATAGTACTTCATTCTCAATATTTCGTAGTTCTACATTATTTTATTCATTTACGATACCTGCAACGAATCGTCTTAAAGTAAACTTGTATGTAACTGTACCTTCTGATGTTGTAGCGTTTACTACTTTTGGAGGACAATTCGCATCATTCATTCAAACTACATTGCCTATAACGGCAATACCTAATTCATGGACTGGAAATAACACATTTTCATCAGGATTGATTGTGTCTGGAACAGGGCTTACTTCATCCTCTCTTATTACGGCAAAAAACGGTTTGACAGTAACAGCTGTTGGCATTTCCACGACCACATTGAACGCAAGTGGTAAAATTACAGCCAGAGGTGGGATTACAGTAAGTGGTGGAACTGCTACATTTATTAACTATCCGCCTATATGTAGTGTAGTACCTGACGGGATTTCTGATTTAACTAATAAAACCTATGTGGATACTTCGGTAGACACATACACAGGCAATGGACTGCGTATGTACCTTAGTAAAACGATTTCATTCAGTCCAAACCCTATTACAGCACCTTCTACTTATGAATTAAATCCAAACATACTGAGTACTCCTTTCACTTCAATAACAACAATTGGTTCTGGGACAAAGGTTCTGGTAGCTTCCTTTGTAACCGATCTATTCTCAAGGGATACCTTCTTTCCTACAGGAATGTGGAGTATGGTAATTTATCAATCTACTAATATACCTTCAGGAAGGTCAACTTGTACATTTACACTGAACCAAGCCAATGACGTAGGAGAAATTGTAGGGAACCAAATTGGTGGTGAAAGTACTTCATCCATCATTGATAATATTTCTTCCTTCTCAACATTTCGTAGTTCTACTTTATTTAACTTATTTATGATATCTGCAAATCGTCGTCTTAGACTAAATTTGTATGTAAACGTGCCAAGTGGTGTTACAGCATACACCGCTTTTGGAGGAGAATATGCTTCCTACATTCAAACTACCTTGCCTATAACGGCAATACATAATACATGGACTGGAAATAACGTGTTTTCGTCGGGGTTGGAAGTTTATGGAGCAGGGCTTACATCCTTATCACTTATTACTGCACAAAATGGATTGAACGTGTCGGGGACAGGGATTACATCCTCTTCACTGATTACGGCACAAAATGGGTTGGAAGTTTATGGAGCAGGGCTTACATCCTTTTCACTGATTACAGCACAAAATGGATTGGACGTGTGGGGAACAGGGATTACTTCTTCCTCGCTGAATACATCTTCTATCAGTATCAATTCTTTAGTTGGAACGAATGGACAAATGATTGGTATTCAGAATAATGTATTAGGTTGGATTACACCTACAAATGTAGGGTTGGCAAGCGTTCTTACTAATCCTATTGCAAACAGTGGACAAACCATTTGTTTAACGAATGGTGATATAAATACAGGATATTCTACAAATTACATAACAGGTCCCTCTATTACAATCGATTCTAGAGAATCCATAGGGTTATCTACAGAATCTAGATATTATAACAACATAGGGAAATATAGGTTTCTCCAACGAGAATATCATGCGAACGAAGTACCGTTGAATACACCCGTTTATCAAACCTATTTAGCACCTTCTTACTTATGGTTTTCTACAAATCGGGTGACGGGTCCTACCACGTTAGTTAATGATTATATTGAATTTGGAGTATGGGACGGAGGTTCAAAATTAGTTGTAAATGATAGTTTTGGGACGCCAGGACAAATTCTTGCGAGTGGTGGTTCCGTCGGAGGACTTTATTGGAGAAGTATGGATGTACCCACTTTAAACAGTGTTTGTACACAAGGTTCATCAACAAACATACTTATTGAAACCAACGGAGGCATCTCCACCACCACCTTGAATGCGAGCAGTTTAATTACAGCTCAAAATGGATTGACTGTAACGGGAACTGGTATTACAAGTAATGCGGTAAACACTTCTTCTCTTCTTGTAAATTCGGTAGTCGGAACCAACGGACAGGTGCTTGGTATTGCGAATAATGCTCTTTCATGGATTACTACATCAGGTTCCGGAATAGTCAATACGTTGGACTCGGTATGCGCCAATGGAGCGGTCACAAGCACGCTCATGGTAGCCAATGGAGGACTTACTGTAACCGGCATCGGCATTTCCACGACCACCTTGAAAGCGAGCGGATTGATTACGGCCAACTCTGGAGTAAACGTCTCGGGAGCTGGTCTTACCTCTGCCGCTTTGATTACAGCTAACGCCGGACTGACTGTAACAGCTATTGGCATTTCTACAACTACTTTGAATGCGAGCAATTTGATTACAGCCACCTCTGGAGTAAACGTGTCAGGAGCAGGCCTTACCTCTGCCGCTTTGATTACAGCTAACGCCGGACTGACTGTAACAGCTATTGGCATTTCCACAACCACTTTGAATGCGAGCAATTTGATTACAGCCAATTCGGGAGTAAACGTGTCAGGAGCAGGCCTTACCTCTGCCGCTTTGATTACAGCTAACGCCGGGTTGACCGTAACAGCTATCGGCATTTCCACAACTACATTGAATGCGAGCAGTTTAATTACAGCCAATTCGGGAGTAAACGTGTCGGGAGCAGGCCTTACCTCTGCCGCTTTGATTACAGCTAACGCCGGACTCACGGTAACAGCCATAGGCATTTCCACAACTACCTTGAATGCGAGCAATTTGATTACAGCCACCTCTGGACTTACTGTAAGTGGTTCAACTGCTACATTCGCTACGTATACACCACGTTGTTCTGTAGACCCTACCTATGGAGATGAATTGGCGAACAAAGGGTATGTAGACCGGGTGGTAGGGAACTACAGCGGAAATGGACTGTTTCTTTATTTTAACATTCCAGGTCCTCTTGCAACACCTATTACTACTTTTCCCATTTCATATAGTTTAGGACAAACGTTAGTCTCTTTCAACCCGACGGTAGCACCTACTGCGCCAACGCCTCAAAGTTTTTGTTTACAAACAACAGCACTTGGAACTTCCACACTGATTGCTTCCTTTACTACCGCAGCAGGGTATCCCAACACAACCTCTATTCCGTCAGGCATATGGAGCATGCTCCTTTATGGTTATGTCAGTTCCGAGACAGGTACCTTGTTCTATCATTTTGATGTCTATGAAGTGAACGCATCGGGAACCAACATTGTAAAATTGGGAGGAGACAGCACCAAATCCACGGATGTCAATGCTGTCACAGCAAGCGACCCGGATGCGTATCACTGCTCGTTGACCATGCCAGCAATTACTCTTGCAAGCACCACCAGTCGTATCAAAGTAAACATTTACACGACAGGAACTGGTATGGCAGGAACAGTTAAAGTAAACACATATTTGGGGGGTGAATATTATTCTTTCATTACAACTACACTATCAGCATCTACTGCATTGTTGACGGCCAACAACACATGGACGGGAACCAATACGTTTTCAGCTGGACTTACGTCTACCGGACTTATCACCGCTTCCAATGGTATTACAACGACTAGCATATATACTACAACACAGGTTACATTTGGTAATGGTATTGTACCTATTTGTACTGCATTACCTCAATGGGATTATCATTTGGCTAATAAAAACTATGTAGATACTTCGGTTGACAGCTATACGGGTAATGGACTACGTATGTACTTTACTAAGCCAGTTACCTTCAATCCAAACCCCATTACAGCATCTTCTACGTATGAGTTAAATCCAAATTTATTAATAAATTCTTATAATGGAACAAACATAACTGGTACTGGGGCAAAGGTTCTATTAGCTTCTTTTGTAACCGAGGTTTACTCGGTGGATACCATCTTTCCTCCAGGGTGGTGGAGTATAGTCATTTATCAATATAGTAGTACAAATTCAGGAACATCCACATATACATTTACATTGAACCAAGCCAATAATGTAGGAGAGATTGTCGGTAACCAAATTGGAAATGAAAGTATTTCAGCACAAAATTTTAATAGTTCATCGGCATACCTAACATTTCGTAGTTCTACTTATTTTTACACTTTTACAATACCCGCAAATACTCGTCTTAGAGTAAATTTGTATGTAACTGTGCCCACTGGTGTTACAGTAACTACCGCTTTTGGTGGAAACTTTGCTTCCTACATTCAAACACCATTGCCGATAACAAGCGCACCTAATACATGGACTGGAAAAAATACATTTTCAGCCGGTCTTACCTCATCCGCGTTGATTACCGCCAATAATGGAGTAAACGTGTCGGGAGCAGGTCTTACTTCTGCCGCTTTGATTACAGCTAACGCCGGGTTGACCGTAACAGCTATCGGCATTTCCACGACCACGTTGAACGCTTCGGGACTTATCACTGCCTCTCATGCAAATGGTATTACGACAACCAAGTTATATACTACAGGAGCCATAATAGCATCATCTGTTATAAGAAGTAGTTATGATGGTTCACACGTGGAGATAGGGTCGGCTCACATACATATTGAACAAGGTCCAACGTATGTAACTGCACTCCAGTTAGATGTAGATGGTTTGCGTATGTACCCTACAGAGGGAGTTCCTAATAGACAACTTAATATTGGAGACGATACCAATACTAACCGGATTGGTAGTTTAGACATTGTAGGGGCAACCTTGGATAATAATGATACAGCAAATGTATTGAACCTGGGTACAAATCAAATGGATGGAACATTAAACCTGGGAACCAATCCAGACCGTTCAGGAGCAATTAACATAGGGGCCAACAATTGTACCATTACCATAGACGGAGCACCTACAATAAATAGATTAATTACAGCAACTTCCGGACTGACTGTTCCTGCCGGAGGCATATGGACAGATGTATTGTTCTCTAATGGACGTATCACAACGAATGGCGGAATGGATATATTGGATGGCGAAAAACTAACTGTAAAGCAGAATACGTATGATGGCAATATGAATACTACAGGATATTTTTTAACCGAGACAAGGTCAACTTATCTATCTATGGAGAGATATAATTCTATAACAACCAATACCATCTCTTCAACAGCTTTAGAATTAACCAACGATGGGTTGTTTATTGGTCCAGCGTTCGGAATAGAGGATAAAAGAATTACTATAGGCAATGGGGATAATACTAATAAAATTGGCAATTTAACGATTATAGGCGACACCTTGGAACATTCCGACACTACGTTTGATTTGAACCTGGGAACCAATCCGGCTCGTACAGGAGCAATTAATATAGGAGCCAACAATTGTACTATCAACATGGGTGGTGCTCCTACAATAAATAGCTTAGTTACGGCCACTGCTGGATTAACGGTGAGTGGTTCAACTGCTACATTCGAAACGTATACACCACGGTGTTCTGTAGACCCTACCTATGGGGATGAATTGGCGAACAAGGGGTATGTAGACCGTGTAGTAGGGAATTACAGCGGAAATGGATTGTTTCTTTATTTTAACATTCCGGGTCCTATTACGAATCCGATTACATCCCCTCTAACAGGCCTAACCACACAAGTATTAGGACAAACCTTAGTGCCTATGAATGCATCCAATGCTGCTCTCTATTATACTTTACAAACAACCACCATTGGAACTTCCACCCTGATTGCTTCTTTTATGACGGCGTCAGGGTACCCCAACACAACCTCTATTCCAGCAGGTATATGGAGTATGTTAATTTACGGTTATGTCAGTTCTACTACAGGAACGGTGTTCTATCATTTTGATGTCTATGAAGTGGACACAGAAGGCGTCAATGTAAAACAACTTGGAAGTGGTAGTACCAAATCCAATGATGTCAACGCTGTCACAGCAAGCGACCCGGATGCGTATCACTGCTCGTTGACCATGCCATTAGCACTTACACTTGCAAGCACCACTAGTCGTATCAAAGTGAACATTTACGTGACAGGAGCCGGTTTGGCCGCAGGAACTAACTTATTTACCTATTTTGGAGGAACGTATTATTCTTTCATTACGTCTACGTTATCTGCATCTACAGCATTGTTGACGGCCAACAACACATGGACGGGAACAAATTCGTTTTCGTCCACACTCACAGCACAAAATGGAATCAGTACAAATAAAGTGGATGCTATTAGTGCAACAAATACAATAACAATTGGCGAAATAGGTGCAACTGTTTCATTACGAAAAAATGTAAATATTGGTTCAGATGATACGACTGAAAACACAATTACGATTGGACATGAAGGAACAAAATCAAACACTACAATTAATGGAAATTTATATATTACAAATTATAATATAATCCAATTAGTGGAGTCAACATCAGGAAATGTAAATGCTCTTACAACTTTTAACAAATATGTATGTGCAACTGTATTTATTACACCCACAGCAACAACTACCGCAGGGAGATGGTTTTTATTACCCACAAATGTTCCGGTAGGCTATATTGTTATCGTAAAAAATTCTTCAGGTGTTGCTTGGCAAATTGCTCATGGCTCAACTACTGGAGTAATTTATGGTTCAGGAATACAACAGACCGCAATAGGTAATAATGCATGTATGTCAGTAATTTATTTGGGAAATATAAATGTCTCGGGAATTAAAAATGCATGGGTTAACGGGTAATTCAATAAACGGTATTGTCATAATTATGTAAAAATTATATATTTACTACACAAAGTGATATGTAAAGACTGTACATGTTCTAGTGTCCACGAATATTGCAAGTGTAACTATAACAACCGCATTTACGTCTCCTGATATACTCAATACAAAATATTCCCAGTTTTCAATTTTAGACTGGTTTGTATTGGTTAAATATTCTAGTCCTACACTATGAAAGTGATTGGATTCATAGCAACATATACACTCGGTATTTTTTATGCTTCGTATAGAAGTTTAAAAAACCAGCCCTATGTCCCTATTGAAAAATTAAAGTGGGCATAGTATATGAGTGATGCTGACACCGATTATACTTTTCCTACTTGGACTGATGATATTCATGTGTATTGTTCATTAGTTAATATTGTTCTCAACACCAATTCAATAAAATAGTATAAACATAAATGTTCTTTCCCTACTATATGAAACCTGGACATATTGCTTCGTCCGCCGTAGATTATCTTGCCCGAAAAAAAGGGCTTATTTTAAATTCTTCCGATATTAGCAAGACGATTCTTGCTAATGTAGAAGCCGCCGAACATAAGGGAGTTGTGGTTCCGGAAGGAACAACGGTCGGCTACGTGTTGACGGTTCAGGACAACATGTCCTCCGGATGGCAAGTGTCTACCGGTGACCTTCTTTTGATATCTCCCAACATATGGGAAAAACGTCAAGAATTTCGGACACCTCCCGTAGTAACCTATGCGTACAACGACTATTCCTCTACGTCGACTCAAATACCGACGACTCAAGTCGTTCACAACATCATTGACACAAAAATTCAGTCCGCAGGGTTGAATCAATTGCTTTCTTTGGATTCTGTTGCCTACAATAAATCCATGACGCTACAAAGTTCCACGAGAACGTCCACCTGGTCTTCGTCTGAACTTTCTATAGGAACTACCATTTCATCCACCATTTATTCCATGAATCGGCTTCAAACCAATGGACTGTATACTATTTCATCTCCTCTTCAAGGTATTACGGTAGAAGGAAAGGTCTATTTTGACAGTGGAGTAACGTTTGCGGTTCCTCCTCAGAGTAATGCCGACCCCATTGTCGGGAACGACCTTGCGACCAAAGCTTACGTAGATACCTTGATTGGCAACTATTCAGGGACAGGTGTCAACTTGTACATGAACACGGGTGGAGTATTAGGTACTGTCATTGGTTCCGGTGACGTGGTGATTGAGACGACAGGAATTACAGAATCCACGTTCATTGCCCAATTTACAACTCCGGCCAATTATCCGAATACAACGGTCATTCCAAGTGGTATTTGGAACATGACCCTTTACGGAAACCTGAATCTAGACACAAAAATCATCAAATATTATTTTGAATTGTGGAAGGTAACCGAAGGAGGTATCGAGGTGCTTCTACACACCAGTGGAGAAGGAGAAGACGTGAATACATTGTCGTCCATCCCAGAAATCCACCGTATCAACCTTTCGTTGACTGAACCACATACCATTCTTGTGTCGGACAGAATTCGTATTAAAATCTACGCAAAAAGTTCGGATTCGGAAGGTGTAACGCTAAATACTTTTTTTGGAGGTGATTATTACTCGTATTTGACAACCTCGTTGTCGGGCGGACTTTCTATTTTGACCATGACGAATAATTTTACAGCAACCAATAAATTTATTCAAGAGATTAAAGCGGAAGGGGGTATTACGACGACCACTGTCTTTGGTACTCAAATGGTCGCCACTTCTATCTCTACAGGTTCCTTGTCCTCCAACAGCATGTCCGTGGTAGGTACCATCGTATCCAATGGAGGGGTGGAAACCACGACTCTTCAAACGTCGGGGTTGATTACGTCAAGCAATGGAATTCTGGCTACCGGAAATGGTATTTCGGTAACAGGAGGCGGTATTGCTACCACGACACTGAATTCCGTCGGATTGATTACAGCACAAAATGGAGTCATTATATCGGGAGGATTGACAGTGTCGGGTGCCGATGGCATTACCACGACCAAGTTGTACTCTACCGGAACTGTTAATTGTACAGCACTGACGGCTTCAGGACTCATCACTGCCTCTCATGTCGATGGTATTACAACGACCAAGCTACATTCTGTTGGAGCGATTACTACCCAATCTACTATATCGGCTTCAGGACTCATCACAGCCTCTCATGCCGATGGCATGACGACAACCAAGCTACATTCTGTTGGAGCGATTACAACCCAGTCTACTGTATCGGCTTCGGGACTCATCACAGCCTCTCATGCCGATGGCATCACGACAACTAGGCTGTATGCTTCAGGACTCATCACAGCCTCTCATGCCGATGGCATGACGACAACCAAGCTACATTCTGTTGGAGCGATTACCACCCAATCTACTGTATCGGCTTCGGGACTCATCACAGCCTCTCATGCCGATGGCATTACAACAACTAGGCTGTATGCTTCAGGACTCATCACAGCGTCTCACTCCAATGGCATTACAACAACTGAGTTATATACTACAGGAATTGTTACCTTTGGTAGTTACTTGCCTTACTGTACTGTAATCCCTGGATTGGATAAAGAGTTGACTAATAAAAAATATGTAGATACTTTGGTAGATAATTACACGGGTAATGGATTACGTATGTACCTTAGCAAAACGTTTTCCTTCAATCCAAACCCCATTACATCATCTTCTACGTATGAGTTAAATACAAAAAATATACGAGGACAATCTTACAGTTGGATATACACACCCGGATCTGGAACAAAAGTTCGAGTAGCTTCTTTTGTAACCGATGTATACTCGGTGAATACCACATTTCCTGCTGGGTGGTGGAGCATGGTAATTTATCAAACTGCTCAAGAAGATTCAGGTAGCGCAACTTATACATTTACGCTAAACCGAGCCGATGATGTGGGAGATATTGTTGGTAACCAAATTGGAGGCGAAAGTATTCAAGCAATAAATGATAATAGTACATCAGAATTCCTAAGATTTCGTAGTTCTACTTCATTTACCTCTTTTACAATACCCGCAAATACTCGTCTTAGACTAAACTTGTATGTAAACGTAAGTAGTAACGTGTATACCATTTTTGATGGAGAATACGCTTCCTACATTCAAACGCCATTGCCTATAACAAGCGCACCGAATACATGGACTGGAAAAAATACGTTTTCAGCTGGTCTTACCTCCTCCGCGTTGATTACAGCTAACGCCGGACTTACGGTAACAGATATTGGCATCTCTACAACCACCTTGAATGCGAGCAGTTTAATTACAGCCACTGCCGGTCTAACTGTAAGTGGTTCGACTGCTACATTCACTACGTATACACCTCAGTGCTCTATAGAATCTACTATAGATGCAGAACTGACCAACAAGGCATATGTGGATAAAAATATGATTTCATACACAGGAAATGGGTTATCAATGTATTTTAATATTATAGGTACAATTAGTTCTCCTATCGTAAACCCAATGACGTCTCCTATTACATATGAGCTGAATCCAATTATGTATCCTGTATTGGCATCTCCATCTTCTACGTATTATACCCTACAGACAACTGGTTCTGGAACAAAAACACTTATTGCTTCGTTTATAACTTCACCGTTCAAGTCTTCATTCTATATTCAAGAGGGAATTTGGAGTATGGTTCTATATGGAGCAGTTAGCTCAGCTACGGGTACAGCAACGTATTCATTTCAAATACGTAAGACAGATTCATCAGGACAACAAGATGCAGGAACAATTGGGTCTGAAAGTTCTTCCACGATAGATGTAAATGCGTTGTCCTCTGTTGCTCCTGGTATGTACCAGTGTTCTACCAGAATTCCATCATCTAGTGGTATATTAAACAATCGAATTAAAGTTGATATTTATGCAACTGTACCTTCCGGTGTAACCTTGTATACCTATTTTGGAGGCATTTATTCTTCGTACATGAAAACAACATTGCCTATAACAACTACAAATAATACGTGGTTAGAAGCAAATACGTTTTCAGGTGGCATTACGACGACCACTTTGAATACTTCAGGACTCATCACAGCCTCTCATACAGATGGCATTACAACAACCAAGTTGTATGCTTCAGGACTCATCACAGCCTCTCATGCCGATGGCATTACAACAACTCAGTTATATAGTACCGGAACTGTTACTTTTGGCGGTGATACAGCACCTAGGTGTGATGTAAATCCATTATGGAATAATGAATTGGCTAATAAAAACTATGTAGATACTTCTATAGACAACTACACGGGGAATGGATTACGTATGTACTTTATTAAACCGGTTTCATTCAATCCAAATCCAATTACAGCATCTTCTACATATGAATTAAATCCAAAAATGCCAAATTATTCAGATTGGATAAACACAACTGGTACTGGAACAAAGGTTTTACTAGCTTCTTTTGTAACCGAGGTATACTCGGCGGATACAGTTTTCCCAAGTGGGTGGTGGAGCATGGTAATTTATCACTCTGCGAATTTAAATTCAGGAACATCATATTATACATTTACACTAAACCAAGCTAATAATGTAGGAGCAACTGTAGGCGACCAAATTGGAAATGAAAGTATTGAAGCAACAAATATTAATAGTACATTAGATTACCTACCATTTCGTTGTTCTACTTCGTTTAACTCTTTTACAATACCAGCAAATACTCGTCTTAGACTAAACTTGTATATAAGCGTGCCCTCTGGTGTTATGGTATCTACCGCGTTTGGAAACCATGCTTCCTACATTCAAACAACATTGCCAATAACAAGCGCACCTAATACATGGACTGAAAAAAATACGTTTTCAGCCGGCCTTACGACGACTACCTTAAATGCGAGCGGACGGATTACCGCAGATGGCGGACTAAGTTTAAATGGAATGGATAAAGGTATTAGCATGTGGAATGGTGATATTAATATATATAAAACAACATATTTAGATAATAATCCATCATCAACTATACTTGGGTATAGAATGTCATTGTTATCATCATATTATTTATTTTTTTCGAAGTATGAAACAGAGAACGGCTATACAAGTACAACTGCATTACAATTTAACCCTCCAAATGGTCTATTGGTAGGTCAAAATACTAATATAGTTACAATTGGGAATGCTACCAATACCAACAGGATTGGTAGTTTAGACATTGTAGGGGCAACCTTGGACAATAAGGATACAGCAAATGTGTTGAACCTGGGTACAAATCAAATTGGTGGCATTTTGAACCTTGGTACAAACACAGGTCGAACCGGAGCAATTAACATAGGAGCAAACTCGTGTGCGGTGAATGTAGGAGGTACACTTAACGCTCAACAAGGAATTTCTACTCAAACAATAAAAGCAACAAATACGGGTACTGCAGTATCTCTGTATACAGGCCAAACAGCAGGGACAATTACCATTGGCTCGGAAAATAGTAATGTTACGGTAACAAGTCCCCTCACAACTTCGTCCACACTTACTACGTCAGGCTTACTCACCGCATCAGGAGGAATAGGGTCAACTCACATATATTATACTTCAGTGCCGACAACGAATATTAATAGTATTGGATATAGAACTACAAAAACTGTAACTGGTTCATTCACTACTTCTTCTACTATGAATAGTGTTAGTTCCCTATTAAATTTTACAGGTGGAACTGCGGGTGCAATGATAGGAGTATGGTTATATGAATTGAAATTTATGAAAACTGTACAGGCAGCGGCACCGTATTATTTAATGGCATCAATTAAAGTAGGAACAGGTACTACTGTTCCAACGGGTATTCTTACTGCTGGACATGATGCCACTGACCGTGTACAAAGTGGACAAATTGCGGCAACACATGATGGTTCTAATGCATCTACTGTTCTTCTTGTGGCTACAAAATATATAGAGTCAAATGCAAATACTGTACATGTTCTAGTTTCTACGAATATTGCAAGTATACAAATAACAACCGCATTTACTTCCATAACTTGTACAGTAACACGTCTCGCCTAAAAAATGTATCTGTCTTTCTCCTGGATTAAAACCAATCAGGGCGACTGCGTTTCTTCCACGAGGCAATGCGTGCCTTATCCCCTTTGTAATAGGCTCGATAGGATTCTACCGCGTCTATTGTTTTATATTGGTCGGGCATGGCCAGAGCAAACGGAGTCAGTCCCGTCTCTGGAAAGTCTGGAATGTGGCTTTTCAAGTACTGAGCAATGACGTAGGATTTGTGTATCTTGGTATGTCCTTGCCGAAACCGCCATTCTTCATGAAGGGCATCAATCAAGTCCAATGTCCAGACAAAGTTTTCACGCGAGGTGCGGCACCAGATGGAAACGGGATGATTCTTGTGGGCGATGCGGTATACACACGGGTCTACGTCCGTGGAAAGAAGGCGAACGGCCGTACACAACATTTGGACAGCTTCCAGTAAAATCTTGTGTACATGTTTGTCTATCATGTAGGCAGCACATTCCGCATGTATCAGCGACAAGATGAAGAGATTCATGGTTTTTATCTTCATGAAACCATCCATACGACTTCAATTTTTATTCCAACGTAATCAGTTTGTGAAGTTTTTCATCCATGTAGTCAATGACCAGCTTTCGTTTACAGTTCCGCTTGGAGACCACCGCATATCTACGAATGACCAATTGAAGGTAGGTCTCCAACATGGTATGGCACTTGGCTACGTTGTCATGTATACCGGACATGTCTTCAAAGTCCTTGTCCGTCATGGCGTATTCTGTAGCGACGCGATGTCCTAAACGCGGGTCTTTGTCCAAGAGGGCGTTGGGACCTACTTCCTTGAGTTTAGAAACAAACAACTCGGCATGTTGTTTCAGTCGTTCTAAAAGAACTTTGGGAGCCTGTATACGGACATTGTGGCATGCCCGTTTTACCCAATCCATAGTAAGTTTATTGGTCTCTCCAAACACTTGGCACCGTCCTTTCATGGGACCTTTCAGTGTTCGTTGGCGAATCCACCGGTTGGGTCGTTTGCAATCTTTCCGCGTGGACATATAGTATACAGGGAGATTTATTTTGGTTTCTTTGCATAGATACAGGCAATAATGATACACAACGTTCCTAACAATTGGGACACGGTCAATGTTTCCTTAAACCAAAGGTAGCCGTAGACATAGGACATCAAGATGCCTACGTTGGACAACAGAGCATAGGTAAAGACGTCTAAATGGGACATGGAATAAAAACGCAACAAGTATCCTCCTAGACCCAGTATACTGTTGATGCCCATGGAAAGACTGATATCACTTCCTAAAGCAAAGGAAGGTTGTAAATAGACCGTCAACAGAACAGCTCCTACAAAATAGGATAAAAAGACGTGATTCCATGCGTTTTTACTCGGCATGGCTCGTATGATAAAATAAATGATGGCTTCCGTGAACGCGGCCAGAGCAATCATGGACACGCCTTCATAAGGATAGGAGTCCAGTTGGCTTGTGGTAGACAACAAGAGTGTTCCGACGCATACGAGGGCAACGAGAAACGGTATTGTATATCCTGACAAAAGAAGAATGAGTACCGGGTAAGTGTAAAAAAGTGTATACGAGACACCGCTGTTCAACAACAAGAACCCCTTGTAGGACGTGTAGATGTGAATCAGGGTGACAAGGGACAAGGCGACACCGAGTGGCGATATCAATTGTTGGAATACGTAGGAGTAATCAATGAACAAGAACGAAATCAAAATGTAGGAGACAAACCGGCTCCACATTTGGAGGGGCAATGATACGGGAATGAATTTGACAAAGACGGGATATAGACTCAAAAGCGATTCCGCCGTGATTTTGCTCAGGACGCCATACTGTAGTACATGAGATTAAAAAAGTTGTATCTAAGATGTATTGTGGTGTATTCATTCGGACTTGCGGAGTCGGCGATTGACCTTCTTAAGTCGTCGGATTTCTTCGGCTAGACTGGCTCGTTCTGCGTCCCATGCGTCGGTCGCCATTTGAAGCGCATCGCGTTCGCTCTTGACACATTCTAGCTCCAGTGTGACCGCCATCTTGTCGTCAAAGAGACGCTCTTGGTCGGCGATGGCCGCATCACGTTCGGCGATAGCCTCGTTCTTTTTCGTGGTCAGCCATTGAATCTCGTCGTCTTGAAAGACCTTGTCCGATTCTGCCCGAGCAATGGTGCGTAGATGGATGTCAATTTCATCTTCGGCGGCTTCTAGACGTTTTTCTAGAGCGATAACTTCGCAAGAGGCATTCTCGGCATCCTGTTTGAATCCTTCGGCTTCTTCTTGAAAGGTATCTCGCTCCAGTTCAGCCTTGTTGGTGCGCGTCTCCAACGCCGTTATTTCATCGGAAGAACGACGGTATTCCTCCTCGGTTACCCGAAGCTCCTGCTGGTAGTATTCGCTGTTTTCTTCGGTCTTGGTGAGCTCGGCGCGCAACGTGTCTATTTTCTCTTCGGCCATGGACAGACGGCGTTCCAAGTAGGCAACTTGGCGGGTCAATTCTTCGTGTTCTGCTTTCCATTTGCGCCCACTGACTTTCTTGTATTTCTTGAGAAGCGTCTCATGCTCAACCACGAGGGAGTCGTACTGGGAGAGGGCGGTGCGAAGAGAGTCCATGGTATTACACACTTCTCTTGGAAGGTATTATTCTTTCAATTTTATTTAAAGACAACCGAAGAAGTAGAGTGAATGAATTTTTTATTCTTTCTTGTTCCCGGCTGTCTACATTGTAAGCACTACAAATCTTTTTTAAACTCGCGTCGGTATGATGATTTGGCCAAGTGTACCAAATGGAACACGACATTGTATGCGGAGCAAATGCGGTCGGACGAATCCAAATGCGGTATAGGGGGCGTATGGTATGAACCCCTTGAAAAAAATTGAAATAGTTTTTACCCAAATACATTATCACAACCCAAACCATGTCTCTCAACGCTTCTGCCAAATCGTTCTACCCGAAGGGGTTCAAGGATAAAGAGGATAAGGAAGAAGGTCGGCCTCTTTACAACCGCAAGGCAGGCCAACCTCGCCCGAAACCCTCCATGACGACAGAAGAGTGGATTGCGCTCTACGCCTTCCGACCAGACTGGGGCTACACCGACGAAGACACGCTGGAGGACGTTCTCGATACGTATTGGGCGGATGTTTCTAAAAAGTAAGTTCCCTATCCCGTGCGTTCCCCACGCACACCAACACAAGGATGGTTCCATCTAGTAAGTTCAATTCTTACTTTGTGTTTTTTTATACGTCCAGAGTATGGTCAAATCGCGAATGATGGGAGCAGGGTTAGGTGGGTCGTCCATGTACAATTCAAATCCTGCGGTCAACACGGGTGGTGGGAATAAAAAACAAGGGTTGACGGCCAATGGAGGACATGGAACATGGGCCATGCGTGAATCCATGGCAAGGTCGTTTGGTCCGAATCGTCATCAATTGGTTTACATGAATCAATTAGGAGGAGTAGGGGCGGGACACAGCATGTTCAACGTCAAGTATACAAAGAAGGATGGCGTTCGTATGGCTCTAACAAATCCTATTGTTTACTTGAGGAACCTTACTCTGGATACTTCTCCCCTAACTGACCCTACAGGAACATTCTTTTTCTACAGTACCCCGCTAGATTCTACTCGTATTAACTTTAGATTTAATCAACCGACGTGTATGACGACACGAACCACGTCGGTCGTTTTCCCTCCTTTTGAAAAACGGTACAACATTCGTGTCGTCCACTCACAACAATTTGACATGACGTATGATACGCTCCAACAAATCTTGATAGATGCTGGAGGACTTACCCTCTCTACCGCCAATACGTTGATTGCAGGACTACAAGCCAATCAAATTTTTCTACGGTCTACTTCGGGAAATGCAACTTGTTGAGTTTAGCATATAGAAACAGAGAGAGGTAGATTCCTACATAACCGATATAGATGGCATATCGTTGTAGAGTATGCTTGTATTCTTTCAATTCTACGTTGGGGTCGGGCTCGTATAAAACGGCGTCTTTACAGGCATGTGTGCGTACATGACTCGCAAAAGAATACTCCACGTCTCCATTTACGACGTTCAAGGAACTTACCTTTTTACACATAGAATACTCCGAATCAAAGCGTCCATTGGCCGGAGGAACATAGTGTATACAGGTTTTACAGAGAGGAACCGTCATCCATAGAACTCGCATTCTATGGATGAAGGACTACCTATTTAATTCTATTTGTATATTATATGCCAGACAGACATAGAGACTCCGACAAAAAAGTGCTAAGCGAGCCGCCAGATTAGAAGCCTACCAACTTGGACAATCTGAACTCCGTCATCAACGTATTCCCCCTGAACTTATTCCTCTTATAACAAATTATGTAGAATTTTGCAGAGGGGAAGGCTTACATTTTACTTCCATGACATGTCGTAGGTGGGTTGAATCTAAGACTAGCAACGAACAAAATGAAATACGTCAAGCTATAAACCAATATGCTACTGACGTACACCGATTTGTTGAGCATGCTAGTAACTATCGACCTGATACAGGATTCCGTAAACGCACTCGCAAGCGCAAGCGTCGCAACTCCAAACGAAGATAATCTACGTATACACTATGCCTACGCCAACCAATCCCGCGTTGTATGCCAAAGTAAAGAAGCAGGCCGACCAAGTATACTCGGTTCCTTCTGCCTATAAAAGTGGTTGGATAGTTAAACGATACAAATCATTGGGAGGAAAGTATACCGACGACAATCAACCTCGTGCACTACGACGTTGGTTCCAAGAAAAATGGGCGGACATTGGACACAAGGCCTATCCTGTATACAGGCCGACCCGACGCATCTCCAAAAAGACCCCACTGACAGCCAGTGAAATTGACCCTCGTCAGGCCAAACGACAAATTCGTTTGAAACAAACCCTACGACATCATACCCTTCCTCCATTTAAACGTCTTCCGGATAATATTTCATGACCGCCGCATGAACGTGTTTAGCTTGGATGGATTTTAGGTTGTTCGCCTTAGCAATCTCGGCTCCTTCACGAAGCATGGTTACCAAAGCATATTCTAGACAAATATGGACTTCTCGCAATACTTCTTCTGACCAACGAGGGAATGCCTTTCGGAGCATACGTTCATCCACGGCATATTCAGTGGGAACATCGTGGTAGTTAGGGAACAGATACCGAATGCGTTCCAGGGTAACAGGTTCCTCTTGAAGAAGGTCAACTAGACTGGTTGCTGTTCCTTGAAGTTCTTCCGTCAAAAAAAGAGTGGAACGCATTCCGATTTCTTTACAAGCTCGTTGTATCCACCCTTTGGTAATGCTGTGTTGCCACTGTTTCCATGAAGGATGTCGTTTGAACGTTTGACATTTCTGTTTGTGTAGAGATACATAGGGTCTCCGAGGAGGTTTACATACCGACATCTACCATGTCGTTATATAAAAGCAGCAAGAAACGGAAGAAAGAGAAAGAAGAGGGCAATATAATTGGAGCATCGCCGAGTTCTCATGATACGTTAGTGGAAATACAATTGGTATTTCATTTTTTAATACCATAATGTATGGAACGCCAATTAAGAAGGGGAATGTCTGCTAATCTCATTCTATAAATGCTCATTCTATACATGCGTATTATTTTATGCTATATAAAAGTTGTACAAAGTAGTCTTCCATGTATTGTGGTTAGTTGATACGTTCATATTGAATTTTCATAAGTGGTCGTTAATTTAGAGACGTGTACAGTTCCTATGGACGGATAAGTTGTCACAGGAAGCATTCCTTTTAATTTCCGATAGACTTGATGTACGGTACTACACTTTCCTAGTTCTGGATACGCCTCTTGTACCAAACGAACATCTTGGGTAGGGTCTGTTTTCACCTGATACAACGAGGTGGATACAGGAACGACTTTAGGTACATAAGGGGTCTGAAAGGATACTCCTGGATACACATACGTTATGTACTTGGTAGGATGAGGTCTCCACACCAGCACGTGTTTCATGGTCAATTCTCGATGCGTAAAAACGGACGACAGAGTGGACAGAGCATGATACACAATGAACAACAAGGGTAGGCGTTCTTGAGGAGAAAGGTCAGCCAACGTCAACGCACCATGTACATGTTGGCGTAATACATAGGGAACATCATCCGTATCATCCAGACCATGTTGAATCAGCGACGTTTGAAGTTGGCGCGGTCGGGTCAAGCGAAGCGGAGACTGTATGGTAGTATAAAACAACCCGTACGTGTACAGAAAACAGGGGAACCGATGAAGGATTCGGTTAATGAACCGGACACCTACCAGGTAATCCGCTACGCTAAGGGGCATCAACCGGGCATAAGAAACAACTCCTTCTTTTAAATAAAGGAGTTCATGGCCACCTGGAACCGCGTATACATCCCGTACGTACTTGAACGTATACTCTCGGAAAAATTCCCATAAATAAGCAGAGGAACCAAAATCTATGCTTTCACTGGATTCTCCCATTAAAACCGAGGGAGGAACGTCTTTACGACGAATCACATCACAGGTAGTGCGTTGAAATTTATGAGTAGAAGGGACTCTACAATAAGACTTGCGGGTTTTTGGATGTGTCAGTATACACCGTGGGGTAAAACAGGTAGATGCATCTTGTTGAGAACAAAAAGATACACATTTTTTTGTTTTCATAGTCTAACGAATTATTTTATACCCATAGAATATGGTAGAATCAGGCATAACGGTGAAGGCTAACGGAATCGTTCTAGATAAGGACAATTTAATTCCGACGATACAAGGATTATTGAATGGACTTGATGATGAAGAATTAAAAAAATTTCAATCCATGGATATAACTGCTGAAGCTATACAAAACATGTTAACTGAAAAAATGCCAGGAATGACCCTACCTACTATAGATGACGATGCTGTTAATCAAGTAAAGGGCTTGATTGATAACGAATTAACGACAAGGAGAATTAAAGGCGGACGCAAGCGTAAACGCAGACGAACCAAACGCAAACGTTCCAAGCGAAAATATTCTGCTAAAGTATGAACATTCTGTTCGTGGTTCCGGTGATATGTGCCATTCTGATTTATACTATTTCGTTCCAAGAAGGTAAACAAATATGCGATAATTATATTCTCGTTTCGTATCTGTATACACTATTCTATTTGTCCCTGGTCGCCTACGGCATTAAATTCTGTATAGATACCAAATTATGGAACATGAGTCTTCCGGCGTTTCTAGGCGTAGTGGTCGCCTTTGTTGTACTTCAAGTGGGTATGATTTTTACACCCAAAGAATGGATGATTGGAAAGCACTTGTTGTCCGTCGTGTTTTCCCTGGTGGCGAGCTTGATGTTTTCCACTCTGTTTGTATGGTACGCCCCCTCTAGTATTGTGACGGCTGTCTTATCCACCTTGGTACTTTTTGTAGCTCTCACGCTGATTGCTTGGAAATATCAAGATAGTATTGCGACCAATATCAGTTGGGGAATGTTGATTGTCTTTTTAGCCGTCATTCTAGCCGAGTTTTTCATTGGTCTCTACTATCCGAACACTCTGATGGAAAAGGGTATCATTTTGGTGGTTCTCTTGTTGATTGGCTATTTAGCTCTCGTCAAAACCAAAAACATGATTGAAAATAAAAAGAAGTGTGAATCGGAAGGAGGACCGGATTATGTGAATGAAGGAACGGGTCTTATGTTGACGTTTCAGAACTTGTTGATACGCATACTACAATTGGGCGGTAAAAGAAAATTGAAATAGTTTTCCTCCGTTTTTACGTTTACAACCCTTTTCAATCATGTCGTATTGCTTCACGTGCAAGAGCAAGGACAGCTTGTACCATGACCGCATTTTCGGTAAGTGGCGCTGTATGTTTTGCTCGTCTACGAATTACGTCTACGTGTGCCATGGGTGCGACGTCACCTTTCAGCCGGTGGAAGGAATACTGTGCGAAAACTGCGTGGACTCTCGTCTAGAGACGGCTACACTAACGGACCCGACCATTACGCCGGAGCCACCTGCTCCGAAACCGGTCAAACGAACGCCTGTTCGTCTCACCGACAAGTTCAAGGGAAAACCGCGCGTCGCTCGCACCGACAAGCATGCCGACCTCAAGAAAGGTAATCGTCGCAATCGCGCAGCACGCGACAAGTTTCGGCGCATCAAGATGGGCTACGATGAGCGAACCGACCTTGGGGAAGTGGATCCCGATGGCAACTTCTACACGGCCTATCGGATGTACAAGTGGTCGGAGCAGTTTGCTGTTGTGGAACTCACCAAGACCGAGCGCGAAAATGCCAATCGAACCAACGGACATCTCATTCCTACCGACAAAGCATGTAAGTGTATTAAATTTATGTGGTCTCACACGTTCAACGGACTCAAAGCAGGTCGCATGGAGGGGGCAACTAGCTGTCCTCACTGCAAGACGTTCTACCAGATGGATGAACACGGTCAAACCGTCTTCTCCCACATGTACGAGGAGGAGCACCCGGTCGTCTACGTCTAACAATCAAGAGGGGGTGGCGAAACACCCCATTTTTTAAATTGAACTAATTTGTTCCCGTTTATACCAGCGTGAAGAATGTGGCGTCCTACCGACCCTCATGTGCTGGCGAGGATTATCTGCGAGGAGAAACAAAAGTTCATTCGACGAGCCAACCGCGTGTTTGCTCCTGACGCTCTCTTTCTACAAATGAAAAAAGACCAGTTGGTAGAAAGGTATACACCGGTCGTATGTCGTGTTCCTGCAACCATGAGGCGAGTCAATTTGGCAGAGATGCGGCAGCTATGTCCTATGTTGGAGTGTGAAACCGTGATTCAATTAAGAAAACTGGCAAAAGAACTGAATGTCAAGGGATATTCCAAGTATACCAAGAATCAATTGATAGAGGCCATTCACCTTAAACAAACCTACAATCCCTTATAAAGCTACACGTCTACTATCCAACACTGCATACACAGATTTGTTTTTTTGGTTTGTGTATACAGGCAATCATTACATAGAATATGTTTACATGTCAACTGAAACATGTAGGCATAGTCAGAACAAATGGGACATTCATAATAACGGCGAGTATACTTGTGTTCCCCCAATTGAATAGAACAAGGGAAACAAAGACGTTTTTGGGAACTCCATTGTAGGGTTGTTCCTTCGCATAAATGAAAATTTCTACAGGGAATGTATACACAGCATGGCCTCCAGCACAGGCGAGGCGTTTTATCTTCGCACTGGCACTCCTTCTCGCATGTACACTCCGACATGCATGCCATACTAAGTATACGTAAAAAAGTGTCACACAGACCCACTTTCGTCCCACAGGACACTATCCCGGATAGCCTTCGTCCGTTCCCCAGACCTCCTTGTAGGGAACGGCCACGGAACGACCGAGCTTGGGAACCGGCATGGTCACAGGTATGACCACAGGTATACTTACTGGCGGAACCGGAGGTACAGAAGTCGTGTTCGGAAGAGAATCCATGGTCAGAATAAAAATAATTGAGATAAAAAATCGGTTCAATTTTATTTTATTCAATCAATGAATCAAGCGTATCAAACTATCCGAACTCAATGTAGACAACATGCTTGTACGAAAGGATGGCGTCTACAGCGTGAAGGAGCTCATTTAGGATTGTTTTATTGGAAACAAGAACCTTGGTGGAAAGAAATGTATGCCTATATTAAATCCTTGGATGTATCGATGTACCCCGTAGACCAATGGGATTGGATCGACCAGCACGATATTGGGATTGATTATTTCAATGAACGGATGGAGAGACATCGTCCGCCTCATCCCCTGTTTCATGACTACGTCTTGTATCGGTTGGCACATGAACGAATTCAATCCGAATGAAAGATGGTGGGCATTTTCTCTTTCAAGAGGAGTTTGGTCTCCTTGGGAACGGAACATTCATACATGGCAATGTTTTGAATAAGAGGCAGATGAATCAATTGGTCGATGTACTCCAGTTTCAAATTCATCTTGTGGAGAGCTAACCAATTCACGCTTGTCAAATGCCGAAACCCGTTTCCACTAATTCTGGAACCGTAGAGGAAGAGTTTCTTGACGTGGCCGAAATATTCCAAATCCTCATCCTGAAGAGCGCAACACGTGAAGCTTACACGCACGAGAGACGGAAGGGTCTCCATCCCTTGAGTCGTCGTAAAGGGACTAGAGGTAACGTCTAGGTGAGTAAGATTCTTGAGTTTGCAAATGCCTTTCATGGTAAGCGTCCCCATGGTCATTTTCAGAGTGCGTAGTTCGGGTAAATGTTCCGTGACATCATCGGTTACAGTACGCAAATTGTACATGTCTAGAAAGGTTAAACTTTTCATGGTGGAGAGACCCTTGTCCGTAATCCGTTCAACGTTGTGAATGTACAAGTGTTTTAGATTGGATAAGAGAGACAACCCTTGGTCGGTTATGTTCCGATTGTCGGCAATGCTAAAGTGAGTGAGCTTCGTCAAGTAACGGAAGGTGTCATCTTGGAAAGCGATAATGTCGCAATGGCGAATGTCCAAGTATACCAGCTCCGTCAAATGCCGAAAATAGCGACTGTGAATTGTTTTGGTGAAGATTTGAAACTCTAGTTTATGTACATGATCCAAATTCAAAAAGTCATCGTCTAGATACATTCGGCACCCCAACTTGAGTTCGGTCGCGTAGGGAAAAGAGGCCTTCAGATACCGAATGCGTCCTTTGATGTAATTGGCAGGAGGTGTATGCCATTTGCAGGCTTCCCGAAACGACTTGTTGACGATTCTCATGCGAATTACCTTTGCGGTATTCATGAAGCCGACCACGATACGCTCCAATTCAGCCGGAAGACAGTTCATCCTTTTTTATACCTAAAAAAGATGTATCAGAAGAGTTCAATTTTTTATTTGGTAATCGTTCGTATGATGGTCACATGCTTTTTGTGGACATCGGGGACAAGGACGGTTTGAATGATGCGTATACGGTCGGGCGGCATAGTAGAGCGAATCATCTTTTATGATAACAAGGGTCGTCGGTTGTTTCAATTTTTAGTTGTTGAAGAATGTGGTTCAGCTGAGACAAGGCTTCTTCCTCCGCTTCGTGTTCTTTCTTGGTAGAAGCGATGATTTTCATATTGATTCGGATTTCACTGTTTTGGTATTGTTTCCGAACGTGTTCCTCTTGACGGGTGTTTAGCTGACGCAAAATGTCCATGTACGACGGCCACCATGGACAATTTTTACGAGCCTCTTCCAACGCAATACGTTTTTCACGGTAGTTTGTTTGAGCCACTTTTAAATCATTGAAAGACATGTTAACTATACGTAGTCAAGATGGATTTAAATGGTTCTCTTCAAGATTCGGTAGCCCTAGCCACATCAAGATAGCCACTATGATAAGAGTATCAACAAAATAGTCCATATAGATGCTACAAAAAAATAGGTATCTGTAAAGGCATTCTGAAAAAAATGTATTCGGGGGAGGCGTGTACACTTACCGCGTCTGATAATACGCCCGTCGTGCCGTAGTATACCGAAGCTCGGCCAATACCTTGTTTTCGTAAGCGTCCGGAACAAGAGCATTCATCCGAAACAGCGCATCCTTGTAAATGGCCTTGGCCGAATTCAACTTGTTATCCGCTTCCGTAGAGTCCAAGTTGTTCATGAGAGCATACTCTAGTGCCACGTCAGCACAGGACACGTCCATTTCAGCGTCTTTTACCTCGGCATGAACGTAGGGATATTCCTGGCATGCGCGTTCATAGGCCTCGGAAAAGCGGTCAAATGAGTTCAGTGCTTCTTCGTATTCGTTTCGCAACAATTCAGCCATGGTCAACCATCTTCCATGGGAAGGCGTCTTTCAATTTTTAGCAATGTATTTCAGAACGCTTATCATGTACGAAAAGAGTCCTTCGGGAGCTGAAGCATCCTTGTTCCATACAGGGTCCCAACAAACAAGGTAGACAACCTTTTCCTTTTTCGCGAGGTCGACCGATTTAAAAATGGCTTCATAATCATCGTCTGTAGCTCTCATATAATAATACTGTTTGATGTTTATTTTTTTGCTGGTGGTTTCCAGTGAAACAGGGACGGTGTAATCCTCGTTGTGTATTTCATCTACGATGGGAACATAGACGGCTGTCTTGTCTGTATACACGGACATGTGAAGAAGAAAAGATTGAGCATGACCCTCTTCCATAAGACCGGTAATGAATGCCCGATTCCGAATCATTGTATCTTCTTTGCGCGTAATACCCGACTGAAATTCCATGGGTAAAAATCCTAGCAAGGGCATGAGTTTTAAAAGAGGAATACAAGGTTCCATAAAGATATCCTTTTTCAAAATGTCTTTTGTGTAGTCGGAGGTTTTTGTTTGTTCCATGTATTTTTTTAATACATCCTTGAACTTCATTGTACTAGGAAGAGATAAGATTTCAAGAAGATGTCTGGTGTAAACTTTTATAAACGGTATACATATATGTATTCATCCCAATTTACGTATCGGCGAGCCGCACAAGAACTGACACGATGTTCTAATGGAGAAAAAGGAGACAAGGGCGACACAGGAACCAATGGAATCAATGGACTTTCCGGTTCTAGGGGGAATGTTGCTCTTGTAGATACAATTTATGGAAATGATACAACGGCTTCCGTTGGCGGACTTCCTTTTAAAACCGTCTCCTCTGCCCTGTCCGTCATTCAGTCCGGTCAACAAATTCATGTATATCCGGGAACCTATTACCTTTCCTCCACTATTACTCTCCCTACCAATGTTGTACTTCAAGGGACACCTCCCTGTACGTTGGGGTATACGGCAACCTCCTCCACAACCTTTCTTACCATGGGAGAAACGTCCCGATTGGATAATTTCTCCATTGTGATACATGCTTCGTCGCACGTAAACCTAACTGGTATTCTATTCCCCAATACAACAACAGCTACCGCTCAAGTAACAAATGTTCATTTGACCATGAACAATGTATCGGCCGGAGTACTAGGTACGTCGGACGTCCTTGGTATCAATTGTAATGGAACTGGAAATTTATTGAATTCCAGTTTTTCATGGAATGCTATTCAAAATTCTACCATCAGTATACAGTCCAACGGCGGAGGAATCAAACGGGGTATTTTGGTTTCTGGTAGAAACGTTGTCTCTACACGCGACACCAACATTTATATAGCAGGTCCTTCCACCACGTCGTGGGGGTCGTACGTGGGTGTAGAAACCAACGATGGGAGCACGTTTCAAACAGGCTCCATTCAACTGAGAACATCCTCCATTGGAACAGTTCAGCCATCCGCCGGTCAAACGTATACAGCCTCGGACATTTTACAAACTACACCTACCATCATTATATCTCCTACCTATTTAGCGTCCGCTGGTATACAGATAGGTCCTGGAACCGATTTAGTTACCAAAACAGCAGGAAACAATGGATTTTCCACGTTCAATTATCCTACTGTCTTAGTCTATGGATTAAAAGGGACGCTTTATACCAATTCAAATCATACAACAGGGTATCTATGGTATGGAACCCAACAAGTCTTGAATGATTCGTTTCCAGACTCCAACACGACGTTTCCCGCCTATTTCAGAATTCAACAACCCGCTATTTTATCGGGTCTATCGGGTGCTCTGGCCATTGCCCCTAGCAACGGTTGTTCTATCATCATCACAGTTCGGTATACGCCAACCGGCCAGACGACTCCCTTGGACACACTATTTACAGTCACTCTTTCAGGAACAACAAGAGAGGCCTATTTTTATAACCGATCACTCTCTTTGAACGCAGGCGACAAAGTACACGTTTATTTAGAAATAACCGGAGGAAATGCCAATCTTGCCCACGACCTTACTGTACAATTGGATTTGTTTTAAGTATTCCTTTATACTATAATGGAGTTCCCACTCAATATTGAATCTTCAGAATATGTTAAATTGTTTAAAGAACTGAGTAACATTTTTTCAGGAAAAACACATAATTTACGATTTAATCGCGGGCTTATTGGATGTAAATGGTCTGCCTTGTTTTATTATGTATTGT
>Ga0247722_10000362_pt1 | contig 28835 bp, 23 predicted proteins | sample MSEWelMarce3H_FC_FD_189094 | JGI IMG/M metagenome (GOLD analysis project Ga0247722, IMG submission 189094) | Subsurface sediment microbial communities from gas well in West Virginia, United States - MSEEL Well Study Marcellus 3H_FC | ecosystem: Environmental > Terrestrial > Deep subsurface >... | reverse complement strand
TAAATATATCCTTTTATTATACAGTAATTAACATGTCAGAAGAAAGTCCGAAACCAAACATGAATTTCAAGGACGAATTAAAAAAAATGACGGAGTACTATTTAGCGAGTAATCCGTTCGAGAAACATCGCGACCGAATCAATGAGTTTGAAGTGCGTTTTAATCCGAATCCTCGCAGAAGCAAGAAATTCACGAAAATGGATTACGATGCCGTCGTAGTCAAATTGTTGGCTTGTGGATTCGAGTGCGAGAACCCAGACGGAACCACCATGTTGCGTGTCCAGACCCAAACCGACGCAAAATACGGCGATGTGAAATTCTCCAATATCCGTGCCGAAATTGTCGGTGCCGAGCTGGTTCAACAATACTGCCGCTCCAACAATATCAAAAAACTTATCGATTCGCCCGTTAATAACGATTCCAAAATCAAATTCACCAAAAAGGCACCCGCCACCAAACCGTCCGGACAACAAATTGAGCGTGCATTCAACAATGATTTCAATTTCAACGTTTCATACAATATGGAGACCGACTATGGTGTGAATTCGCAAGAGGCAAAACCGATTATCGACGGCTGGGTCAATAGCAAGAAAACGTTTCGTCTTTTAAACCGTGTTCATTTCAAGAAACCGGGATGTCCAATTGTGGCGGATCTGAGTATTATCAAGAAATCGGCAACTGCGAACGAGATTATGATTCCAGAATACACGATTGAGGAGTCGGGGCTGTTTAAAAACCCGAGCCACTGTGAGATTGAGTTGGAAATCGACAATTCAATGGTTGGCGTAGGCAGTGATTTTGCTGATGCCGAATTGGTTATCAAAGAACTCCAGACTGTTATACGCAATGTATTGAGTGGTCTTCAGGGGACAAATTATCCGGTTCCGTATTCTGAGCAAGACGAGGTGCTAAATTCTTATTTGAGTGTCCTACACAAGAAGAAGGATGAAGTATTTGAACCAAGAAAGGTTTTGGACAAAGATTTCATCGGACCGTCGTCGGTCACCCTCCAGATTCACCACATTTCAGCAAGTGATGAGAATTCAAACGAGCCAAATATCCGCAAAAACTATTGTGTGACCGACAAGGCGGATGGTGAGCGTAAATTGTTATATATTGATTCGCGTAACGGCAAAGTATACTTGATTGATACCAATATGCTTGTCCAATTTACTGGTTGTGAAACCAAAGACAAGACCTTCTGGGGCACCATCGTGGACGGTGAGCATATCAAATACGATGCCGCCAAAAAATACATCAACACATTTGCCGCATTTGATGTTTATTATATATCCGGCAAGTCGGTGAGAGAGTTGGATTTCATGTTCAACGACCACTCATTGCCCCCGGAACAAATGTTGAAACACCGTTTACCGCTTCTTCAGAAAGTGTTTGCGGAACTGAAATTTTCAAAGACGGTTTCCGATTTCAAAATCAAAACCAAAAAGTTCTTTGTGGCCGACAATGATACCACCATATTTGATGCATGCTCGGCCATATTATCAGACATCACAGATGGTGTGTATTTATATCAGACTGATGGCTTGATTTTAACCCCCATAAATACGGGTGTGGGCGGAACCATGTCTGGACACGCCAGCGCATTGGAAAAAATCACTTGGCCGCTGTCGTTCAAATGGAAACCGCCGTCGCAGAACACGATTGATTTCATGGTAAAATACAAGAAGGACAAAACCGGAAAAGACGAGATACACACATTGTTTGAAGGTGGCGTCAGTTTCACCGCGACGGATATTAAGCAATACAGGACGATTGCTTTGTTGTGTGGATTGAATCAGAAGGCGCATATGTATATTAATCCTTTCCAAGATTTGATTGACGACAATGTTGCAAGCACTGGAAATATTGATAATGAAGAATCGTATAAACCAGCGTTGTTTCAGCCCACTCAGCCGTATGATTTAGAAGCGTGCTACGCCAACATAAATATGGTTTATGGCGACAATATGCTAACGGAAGAAGGCGAAGTGTTTGAAGACAATACGATTGTGGAGTTTTATTACGACACTAATAGGGAACCCGGATGGCGCTGGGTGCCTCTCCGAATCCGCCACGACAAGACATTTGCGCTCCGTTCACTTACCAGTAAGAAATACGGAAACTCCTACCATGTGGCGAATGACGTGTGGAAATCCATCCACTATCCAGTCACTGAAGATATGATTAAAACCGGCGCAAACATTCCGGAAAACAACACAAACGACGACGTATATTACAACAAAACCAAAAATGACGAGCAATCATTGACGCGTGGACTGCGTGATTTCCACAATTTGTATGTGAAAATGAAGCTCATCCGTGGGGTTTCCAACCGCGGCGATACGCTCATTGATTATGCGGTCGGAAAGGCGGGTGATATGTCCAAGTGGAAATACTCGAATCTCAAATTCGTGTTGGGTATAGACGTTTCAAAGGACAATATTTACAACCAGAGGGACGGAGCGTGCGCCCGTTATTTGAACGAGCGCAAACGAACAAACCGGTTGTTTGACGCGTTGTTCTTGCCCGGAACCAGCGGTCTTAATATTCGCGACGGTGACGCATTCTTCACCGAGAAGGAGCGCGACATAGCCAAAGCGGTGTTTGGACACGGCGCAAAAGACCAGACCAAAATGCCGCGCGCGGTGTATAAGAGCTATGGAGTAGGGTTAAAAGGTTTCAACATAAGTTCATGCCAATTTGCAATCCACTACTTCTTTGAGAATCCGACCACACTCAACAATTTCATCCGAAATTTGTCGGAATGCACACAAGTCAACGGTTACTTTGTCGCCACCTGCTACGACGGTCAGACCATATTCAATGCATTGCGAGACAAAAAGAAGGGCGAAGGCATATCAATCCATGTAGGCGAAAATAAACTCTTGGAAATACAGAAGATGTATGACCAGACCAGTTTTGCGGACGACGAAAACAGCGTGGGATACGCGATCAACGTGTTTCAAGAATCAATCAACAAGCCAGCTGTGGAATATCTTGTGAATTATGATTATTTGCGCAGAATTATGGAGAATTACGGATTCGGTCAGATCACGGACGAAGAGGCGGTATCGGTTGGATTCAAACACGGCACAGGAATGTTTGGTGAACTTTACAATACTATGGCGGATGAAATCAAACAGAACCCCGTCTCGGCGAAATGGTATAAAGACGCGTCCAAAATGTCCGAAGAAGAGAAGAAGATTTCATTCCTTAACAGATTTATGATATTCAAGAAAATCAAGAGTGTAGATACGAGCAAAATCAGTCATATCTTGGAAATGGAGGAAGAAGAAGCGCACAAAGAAATGAGAAAGGACATTGGCTTGTCTAGTCGCGAGGGCTTAAATGGTCGCGAGGGCTTGGAAAAAGCCGCCAAAGATGCCCTACAAAACGCGCCTTTTATTAAAATCAAAAAAGGTATTACGAAAAAGCGCCGCGTTGTATTGGACAAATACGCCCCCATCGAATCCGAACTCGGATCGGAAGCCGTTAAATTCACAGAGACGAAAGAGTAAATAACGAAAATATATATAAAAATAAAACCAAATGAATAGTAGCTGATGTCTATTATTCATTTCCCAAAACTATCAAATAATATATGGAAACACATAGAATGTGTTATGAGTGTAGAAAACCCAACAATATATATTTCTTTTTCATTATTTCGGTATCTGTCCGAGATAAATATCAAAAAACAAGAATACGCCGAAATGTGGAAAGAACACGACGCAAGCACAAACGAATATGAAAATATAATAAATATTAATTCACCCGACAATATATGCGTATATAAACCGGTTTCCAATCTATATTTTAAACTGACCGAAATTACACAAAGTGTTCGATTCAATTTCAAAGATTATGCCCCGACCGATTTTGTAATGTTTTCGCTTGGTGAAAATCCATACCATGCGATTGAACCTGTTTTAAACCTTCGCAAAAATCCAACTGATAAATACTACGGGATTTCAACATCAAAAATAGATACCGGTGAAGATTGGGTATTGAAACCAGATATTCCGCATTCATTTGAAACACCCGAGTTTTTAAGAGACATGTCTGAAAAATACAAAAACACCGCCAATCTGGTATTTTGCGAAGACGGAAACTGTTTGACTCCAGAATTTATTAAAAACGAACAATTATTTTTTAAAATCACAACCGCCGTGTGTATACAGGCAAAGGGTGGCTGTCTAATTGTGAAATTAACGGACTGTTTTCATAAGACAACCACTGATATCGTATATATATTGTCGTCGATGTATGAGAAAACGTATATTCTTAAGCCATCCATTTCGCAACAATCTAATTCAGAACGATTCCTGGTATGTTATAATTTTGCGTTTTCCAATTACAAAGATTATTCGGCACCATTTGAAAAGGCACTTGAAAAAATATATAAAAAACAGACCAATGAAACGGTTTCGTCGTTTTTATCGAATACACAAATCCCCGTGTTTTTTAAAACCAAAATTGAAGAATGTAACGCAATCATCGGGCAACAACAACTAGAATCAATTCACAATATTTTTGGCTTTATTGAAAACAAATCCGTATGCGAATATAACAGAAAAGCAAATATAAAAAAGTGTATATTATGGTGCGAAAAATACGGCATTGAACACAATCAAAAAGACAACGTCAATAGTTTAAAACCCAATATATTTAGACAATCTAATGTATAGTAATGGACATCAGTATAATTGGCGTCGAAATTGACGACCTTTTTGACCTGATGTATAACGATAAATACAAGAATGCCTTTTTTATTTATTGCGATGTAGAGGAATTTTGTTATTCGTGCGATGACGAAGGCGGATTCAAGCGTATCCGAAAATTTAATAATTATTGGTTTAGACGATGCGTTGGTATTCCGGTGTGTTCGCGCATTGAAGGTTGTTATACAGGAATCAACACATTTACGCGGCAGATGATCGACAATGCGTTCAGAATAGCCACCGAATCAATCTGGAAACACAGATTCGATACGATTTATTATCAAATTGTTGAACAACAACACGAGATTAAAAACGATATATGCGTATATGACGAGCATCCCTTTGTTAACACAACGGTAGTTCAATATATAATGAAAAAATTACAGGATCTTTCTACACAAAATATACGATTGATGATAAAGCGGCGGCGGGCAAATACAATCTAATATGATAGCGCATATCATATTAAAATGAGAATACAAATCTCTCTAAATTTATTCATCTAATAACATTAGCGCCATTGCTGCGTAATTGTGTAAATCGATTAGTGTATCTCGAATCCCCTCGTCGCTTATTAGATTTACACCGTTTTTTGTTATAGACATAGAGCGTTGTAATTTATCCTCGATTCGCATCAACACACCAATTACTCCGTATTTTGCGAATGCGTCGCCATAATCAATGTTTTTCTTAGTAAACAGCTCTAACGCCTCGCTTTGGATTTTTTTCATTTGCTCCACCCGATTCATCTGTAATAGATTATATAAACACAGTTTTTTATATAATTTCAATGCGGAATTATATAAAATATACACGCTGTAAAATGTCTATATAGCAAGGTCATTGATGACCCATTCTTTTACATCATTTGATTTGGCGAAATAGACGATTAATCCCGTAGTCACATTTTTGGACATCATACTCATGTCGTCGCCGTCATAATAAACATTGTATGTCTGCTCATTATTCTCCGAAACTTTCTTGGGAATCCAATAAGAAAATAATCGTTCATCTTCATCACCGTCTTCCTCATGATGGTGATAGTATAATGTTGTATTTTGTCCGCTTATAGAATAATTTTGAGTCAAGTTCTCTGTAAATTCATCACCATCTGACCCCATATTTCCATACGCACCAAATTTGAAGGGCAAATTGTCCGCAACTGAAATATCAAATTTAAAAATGCCTTGAACCATCCAACCGTGTTTGATCGTAAAAGTGCGTCCAAACGCATTAAATGTTTGCGTGAAAAATAATCCATCATCCTGATTTTGTGGATCTATTAGAGGAAAGTAATATTTGCCCGAATTCACATCATATAAATAAAAATATCCCCAATCGTCAAATACATCATCACCAAGGTCTCCCCAAATAGAAGCAATCAATCTGTCTTCCTCATTTTTATCACCAACTACTATATTTTCTTGAATAAAAGACGCCATGTCTGGGAAAAATTCAGGATAATTATTTGGATTAAATTCATCAGTATAAACAGCATTATACATGTCTTTGTTAACCCCGTTTCCAATAGTGAATCCACCGTCAGTCACATTATCTTTTGAATAAATGTAGGATGATGATTGTATTACAGGTGGTTTGCCAATTGTTGCCCGCCTACTAAGTGCTCGTCGAGTTGAAATTGATGTCGCACCCACACCTGACCCAGGCACAAACCTATTTTCTAATTGATGTGGTTGATTTGCAATCGACGCAAACGCAAACACGCGTCCCACGCCTGCTCCCTTCCGATTTTGTAAAAAAAAAGACATTTGCCGTATATAATGCTTAAATATAATAATTGTCCAATTCATAGAAACCGTTTTACAACTGGAGTAAACCGTAGGTAATAAATTGATAATATAAACACTGTTTTTTATATTATATTTTGATGTTAACAAATTTACAGTCGCAATGCTTTACAGTCGCAATGCTTTACAGTCGCAATGCTTTAGTATCTGGACCACGCGTCATTATTGAATCCACTCACGACCATGAGTTTATCTTTGTGTTTCTTCCAAAACTCAACCTTGGTATCCACCAAGGCATCCTCTGCAGTCTTCGGGTAAATACGGTTCTTTTTCGCCTCCATTCTGGCTTTCTCCGCATCAGTCATCGGTGGTTTCACACCATAACAATTCACTCCAAATCGCACATTCGGATTTGAGAAATATCCACCATTCACACCGGGTCTTCCTAAATCGTGCTCGTGGCCCTTAACTTGTTGAAGTTTGTTCCAAGTATTCTTTTGTGTAGGAAAATAGGCGTGCTGCCCCTCGCTCCATCCGTAAGTCGACCATTCTGCGCCGTTATTGTAGGATTCCTCGATTTCATCATATGTTGCAAGTCGCGAACCAAGTGCGCTACAAACCGACTGTGCGTCATTATAAGAATAGAGATTGTTGGAAATATTGAAAACCTCTGATTTTTGTAATGGAGTTGCGACTAGACTCGCATTAGTTGGTTGTTCTTGAGCACCGGGGAACAACGTCGCCAAATTGAATCCGCCAAAAATTACATCCAATATCTGGACGTTCAAGAAATATTTGAAAAATTGGATAATCAACAGAATACCCAACAAAATATACGCATTGGATTCAAAAAACGCAATAGCAGTTGGCTTGTCCTCTGGTGTCATCGGAATACCTAAAATATACACACCAATATAGAATAATACTAAAAACAGCACAATCTCGACAATAGAGTAAGTATTATTGAAATATGCTTTGGCCGCTACCAATAAGTTTGGTAAATAATCTTCTTTTTCCTTTTGGGTTAGTGAAAAATAATATAAAAAACTTACGCCAATCAATAGGCCAAAAATCACAATATCTACCATCCGACTCTTTAATGAGTGATAGTTTGGGTCATCTTTATTGTAGAAAATCCCGATAAACGTATGTATAATGAAATATACGGCTAAAAACCCAAGCATCAGGAGCAATGTATTTTGGTCGAAATAGTTATCATTGTTTGAAGCAGATGTTGATGCCGTAGCCGTTGTTCCACTTGCCGATGTTCCACTTGCCGTTGTTCCTGTAGGAGGAGGTACATTATTATTTGATGCGTCTGTTACAGGAGGAGTTACATTATTATTTGATGGATCTGTCGCCGTCATAATATATTATATTATACCATTATTTTATTCTTTCATCCTGTAAAACAAACAGTACGCCATTGGGGTTATTATATCGGAATGATTTTCAATGATAGAAACAGATTCGTCATTGCAGTTTAACCATTTTCCCGCAACGTTTTTCACATACGCCGTATAATGCCCACCCATTGGCCCACCAATATGATTACACACGCCATATAAGTCATAAACATACTTGTTCGGCATGTATCCGTCCACATATTTTGATAAATCCAGGTTTGTTAAAGGCGTCTCTATTTGTGAATTGATTCGAAAACATTTGTTTCCTACATACTCAAATCGTTTCAGCGCAACAATCAGTATTTTGGGGAAATTCCAAAAAAGGATTTTCTTGGACACGTCTTCTTTTTTGCCGGTATTATCGTTAAACCACGCATTTTCTCCACTCATGGATTCGCTTGTCGTGAATAAATCAAAGCAATCATAAATGGATATCATAGAGGCTTGTATTTTGGGGATAGGCAAATCCAGAATAAAATACTGTTCTGGTTTGAGCGATTGAACCTGGTTGCCTGCGTCTCTAATTTCAGTGACTGAAATCCCATAAAATAATTCAAAAATATCCGAATACTCTTTCAAAAAGACGGAATTTAACAAATTATAACATTTTACCGCTAGCTCATCGTGCTTTGTTTTGGCGGTTCCCGTAATATTTACTTGGACCGGTCGGGCCATCGCGGTATGAAAACAATTTACGATGAATCGGAGAAATTCGGTCACGTCATTTTGCGCGAATCCCGTGAATATTTCGACCCCCTTCTTGCCGGCAATATCGTGTACTGCTTTTACAAATTTCATTGGGCGAAGTTTTCCATTGCCGGACCACATTACCTCGATTAATTCTTTCCACTCACGAAAGATAGTCATTTCATCTGTCTTTAATACCGCCATTTGTTTTTGTATTAGAGGCTTGTTCAAAACCTTGTGGAGTTCGTATGTGTGTGAAAGTGCTTGAATGCAAGAATTTAAAAAGCAAGTATTGCCCAAATTACAAAGGCCCGTGTAGCCATTTGTTAAGTAGTTATTTTCTGGTATATTCATTATTTGTTGTTTTTTTGTATACAGAGATAAAGAGTAATCTTTATATTGATAATATAATCTCTATTTATGAGTAATCTTACCAATTTATTGGCTACACTTTTACAGTCCATCACTCGGACACCACAAACAACTACAAATATACAACACAGTTTGGGAGCCATTGCTAGTTACAACCGAAATATAGAATACTATAACCGAAATATAGAGGACTACAATCGGAATATAAGAAGTATTCTTCCAATTTTACAAGAGATTGTTGCTTTGGATACTAGACGTACAGGCACAACTGGTTCCGCTGTTGCCGAAGGTACGACTCAAAGTACCCTGGGTTCCGCTGACGCTCAAGGTACGACTCAAAGTACCCTGGGTTCCGCTCACGCTCAAGGCACGACTCAAGGTACGTCAGGAATGACTTGGGATCAACAGCCAATTTTGACGACAGCACATATACCAATAAATAATGAACACGCATATTATTATCTTGCGGCGCTATTAAATTTGGATTTATCTGGCTCAAACGTCTTTTCCGAACCTGAAAATAGTGGTTTATTAGAAAACGACATTTCATTGAATACCACACAATATATTTATGTAGAACCCATTCCTGCTCCAGAAGAGCCAGAATTATGTTCAATTACAATGGAACCTTTAACCACTGGAACGCCAGTTATAAAAATTACCCGATGTGGACATGTATTCAAATCAGCAGCGTTAATAACCTGGTTTCAAAACCATAATACATGCCCATTGTGCAGGCAAAACGCAATAGTACATTTATATGAATAAATATAAAAATATGCGATATTATATTTATGCGTGTAATAAAAAATTACAGTATGCTATTGGTCGGCATATCATATTTATATATGTAAAACATCCACGGTATAATTTGTCGGAAAGATGTGTGGTTAAAAATTAAGAATATTTTTAATTAATTAAATAAATAAATAGTTAGTACATAGTATAGTAAATTATAAATAGTAAATTATATGTTGTTTTGTTTTTTATTTGTTTTTATAAAAGGGGGATGATTTATTACAAACGCCCAAATGATACATTATGCCGGTTTTGCTAGAGGCACCACAGTCATTGCAAACGCATACGCCGTCTGACTGTTTGAACATTAACTTATAGTCCATGTGATGCTTCACGTAGTGCTGAATTAAGGTGGATGCGTTTTTGGCGGTGTTGTAGTTGCATTCAGGATGGGGGCATTTTTCATAGCTGATTGCGTGAAATGTTTTGGTATGATGTTCTAGGCGGGTTTTGGTGGGGAAACCTTTATCGCATTCAGCGCAAGTGTGGGTTTCTTCGTTGCGGCCGTATGCGGTCGAATGGTTTGTGCGGACATGCTCCGAAAGCGTATTTACCTTCTTCTTTTTGGCGTCACAATAGGGGCACATATAGTTACCGTCATCGTCTTTTTCGTAGCGGTGTTTGACCGGGCGGCAAAACTCGTTTTCTAAATTTTTGGTTCGCATAGTGACGTTTCGGATTGAATCTAAGATTTCAATCTCGGAATCGGCGCTCAATACGTCGGTGATGTTGGAAATTGTGCTTACATTGTCATCATCACAGACATTGTTTTCGATAACACTTATGGCTTCACAGGTCGAGGTGCTATCTTCGCCGTTCATCTGAATGTTGATTGTGGTTCCAGCAGCAACTTTGAAGTTAAATGTGGTGCCTCCAACTGTGATTACAAAAGTGTTCATTTTACATAAATAGTTTGAAGTGTATGGGTTTTGATTTTATAATTTTCATAAAATTATAAAATAGTGTTCAATTTTATAGATTTTAACCTTTCAAATGCCGGATTTATATATCATAACAAAGGCAATTTATCGGTTACAAAGTAACAGTTACCTAATTACATTCAAGGATGCCGACCCAGATGGTGCTCGGGATATGCCCAATTGGGCATCGACCACAGAGCGTTTAGAATGTAAAAAGGTGTATAGAATGACCGATTCAATTTTGTTCCAATCGTTGTTAGAGGGGAGTCCCTCCTTCGCGCTTTAAGGGAAAAGGAAAGGGGAAGGGAAAAGGAAAGGGGGGAAGAGAAAACGTAGTTTGCCCTATTTTCGTGTAAAGAAACTGGTAATTGGTTGTAGTCCTCGCGCGTCATTGTTGATTTGAACCAAATGCTTGTCGAACAATATTGTCTTCACCAAATCCGTACAATATTTTTCCTTCTTTTTGATGAATGTCTCAAAATCGGGGTGCTCTTTCTGTAAAGCCGCCAGGTCTTTTTTATATTTAACTATGTATTGGTGTTTGCCGTTTGCCGTCCATATTTGCTCGAGAGCCAAGCCCATAAACTGACACAGCGGTTTCATCAACTGATTTGTAATATAAAAGTTATAGTCTATTTTTAAACGGTTTTCCACTATAAACTCAGGTGTCTCTATTTTCTCGCCCTGGAGCGCCTTCTTATTGCTGGTCGCGACATGAAGGAACTTCATTCGATCGCCCGCCTTCGGCATATTTCCTGGGTCTCGCTGTCCAATGCGATCCGCCAAGACGCGATGAGCGATTTGTTGCGGATTCTTGTAATAGCTACGTAGTGACTTGGTTATCGCCAGTTTGTCCATCGAGACCGCGCCCGCAATTAGTTCGGTAAGACTCTTGTCTAGATATTGGATTGCGTCGATCACGCTCCCACCCTTCATAATAATATTGATGATTTGTCCATAGGTGTCCTTCAAATAGTCACACGAGTCACGACGTTTAAGCGACAGACCCATATACTTGAGTTTCCCCTTGTTGGCGTCTTCTTCGTATAAAATTCCCACATAACGTTTCTTCGAAAGCAGGGCAAACGGCATCAGTGTCTTTTCATATGCAAGATTCATCGGCGGTTTCAAATACATGGTCGCATAATTAGCCGCCTCTTGTGCGAGTTCGATGGTTATTTCCAGCGCGGGTTTACCCACGATTTTTTCACCCGTATCCTTGTTTGTTAAATTGAATATGAAGAACACCGAGTCCGTATCGCCATATACATATTCGGCATTCGTCATAACTTGTCCGTGGTTCTTCGTGTCGCAGATGCGGTTTGAGTAAATCTCCTCTACAATACGCCGGGCATATGTAATCATCATACGTCCACTCGCAGTGGTGGATGCCGCGACATCTTTATCGTAAAACGTGGATGTGCGCGCACCACATTGCCCGTATAGCGAGTTGGCGGTAACCTTGTATGCGAGCTGTCGCTTATCCAATATATTCGCCATGAAGGGGTCGGAATCTTTAACCTTCTTTCCCTTCTTCTTGGTATCCTCGCGTGCCTTGAGCAACTCCATCAGAATCGACGGCATAACTGACTTTTCGTTGTTTGGTAATTGCGCCCAGCAAACAATGCGTTTTCCAACCTTTGTCTTAACGGCTTTCGCGGCCGGTCGCGTCGGGTTACGGCGCCATTCAAACGTATCGAATTCAACCTCTACATATTCATATTGTGAAAGACCATAATATATGTAGTTTCCAGCTTTGTCTTTTTCACCCTCCTCCTTTATCAGTTTGCCTTCCAAATCGTATTCTTTTGCCCACACCTTACTACTATGACAGTAGTTCTGACTAATCATCGACGCCGGATACAAAGACGAATAATCAACGCAGGCGACGGGCTCATCCGTATATATCTTGGTCTTGGGTGGCAGCACAATTGCGCCTTCATAACCGCCGTCCGAACCCACTTTTTCCAGGTCGGGCATTAAGTAGCCTTTTTCCATGCATTTCTTTGCTACATAACTAGTTAGCTTGATGCCCTGGCCACGGAAGACAAGGAAATTAATGGGCACGGAACACAAATTTGACATCTCCATATACTCGGTGAGCACATCGATTTTACGCATTAAATGATGAACAAGATTACAATCCTGAATACAGTATTTGGCTACAACCGCGCGGTCGGCATCTGAACCTTTGCTCATTCTGAAAATGTCCTGTGGGCTCACGTCGTCTTTCGCCATGCCCCATCGCACCTTCTTCTTCTTGTCGATATTGGCCTCGTGGTGGCCGCCGATTATCAAAACTTTGGTGTCGCCTTGATGAACAATGTCCAAAACCGTGAATTTCTTACCGTTCATATAGTAGTCAGACGTGAATGTGCTTATTTCAACATGTATGAAATCGCCGGTGTGTAATCCCGTAATGTTTTTAGTATATAGTTCTGCGCACTCTCCATGTATGGGGTGATTAATATCTACAATCTTCAAAATTTCGTCACTGATATTTTGAGAAGCAACGTCGTCCAGTTTATATGAGGACAAATTGAAATTACGCCTGAAATACGAATACATATCCACTTGGATGCGCCCGCTCATTGTGATATATCGCAAATCATATTCACCGCTTGCAATGGCGACCTTGGTGTTTTCGATTTCTATTTCCGAAGCGTCATCACGATTGCGTTTTCCACAGAACTCACCGCGTTTTCTAGAAAGCTGTAAGAACTCCTCTACACAGTGTGTTTCAATTGACCGACGAAACATAAACTCATAATCAAAACCGAAAATATTGTATCCGATGATGATGTCTGGGTTTTCCTTTTGAACCAAATCCGCCCAGCGCAACAACATATCACGCTCCTCGCTCACCGATTCCACTACGGCGCCTTCTATGGGGTCGCATCCGCCCACAATAACGCAGTGATTTAAGTAGGGTTCTGTCTCACCATAACGCAAGAAGGTGGAACCGATCATAGTAACACGATCACCTTCCAATTCGGGGAATACGGTGGTGAGCATTTCGTCGAGTTGGTCGACCTTCTCAGTGCGGTCATAGGTGTCGCTTAACAAGAAATCCACGATTCCAGTGGTCTTTTTGACTCCGACGGGCACATTGATTCGGCGCTGAACTGGTTTATCCTTTTCGTCATCACTATCTAAATCGGCGGTTTCTTCTACGGCATCATCATCATCGTCGTCTTCTGCGTCTTCTGCGCCTTGGTCAGGAACGGCACTTTGTGCCTTGAACATTGCGTCCACCGTCAGCAAATTCAAAACCTTGGCGCTTTGTTTCTTTTTCGCATCAATCAGCGGCGTCTTCAACAAATAATCCGTCAATTGTTCAATCTCTCTTTTTTTAACGTCTTTATTTTTGGGATACACCAAATCAATACCGTCTAATTCGTCAAAATCAAACGCAGCCAAAATCATTTTACAAAACAAATGTTTCATAAGATTCGGCTCCAACCCCTTCTGTTTCCCTAGAAAATCCATCATATTAATCGCAAGTCGCTTATACGTCTTCTGGGGAAGGGGAAAATCACCATGACTGCTGTCTGCCTCTATATCAAAACTCATAATCTTGTATGGGACAATCGTCTCTTTATCTGGAAGCGGTTTCAGCTGCGACTGCGAGACAATGAACTCATAATTGCACGTCGTTGTCTTGATAATGGCGGCCGACGCACGGTTCGAGACCATAACCCACCCATTTGGAAACAGCGAATTCATATGGAAGAATCTCAACAAAGGCGGCAAATTCGCCTCATACAGCTGCGTTCCAGGCACATATGGCCGCATCCTACGTATATCATTTATTGTGATGTACCACAGGTTTTTCACTTTACCAAGTGCCGCCGTGTTCTTAAAGACCATCTTGATAAACTTGGATGTCTTCCCCGCCGCAAATCCGTATAATTTTTGACTATCAATCATCTCATAACTGATGATGGATTCGCTATAGTAATCACCAATCTTGTGTTTAATATCGCGCACCAAACCGTGCATCTTGTCTGCGTTCCATTTGTCGCCGACTTTTATATAAAAGAACGGCTGATAATCATCTACAAAGATGGAGCACGTCTCACCCTTTTCATTAATACCATACATTTGAACCACGAATATTTTGTTGTCTATGTTTTTCTTTTTGGGCGCGTCCTCATCGCTACCGCTACCACTCGCTGCACCGTCCAATTCGGCACGCGTCATATTTAGCACATCAAAACTGAAAAGGCGGAATGATTTCGGCGCAATTCGTTTCACTATTTTCTTGTCTCCGATCGTTGAACTCATTTTATTAGTTAGTTTATTATTTGTCTTTTGTTTAGATACTTTCGAGTTTATCAATTTTATACGGAATACCCATATTGTTTTGTTTTATATATTTGAATATGTATATACAATGTCTAAGAAAGCTCTCCTGATTGGTATTAATTACTACGATACACCTTCTGCTGCGTTAAAAGGCTGCATAAATGACGTGGTAAATATGCGCAATATGTTAATTGACGCCTACGGATACGATTCTGCGAATATCACCGTATTACGCGACGACGCAACCAACACTGTAGATAAACCGACCGCCGCAAATATAGTAACATGGTTAACCTCTATTATTTCACAAAGCTCATCACTCAAGGAAATATGGATACATTATAGCGGTCACGGAAGCCAAATCAGAGACACCAATGGTGATGAAGCTGATAGAAAAGACGAAGTTATTGTCCCCGCTGATTATTTGCGCGCCGGATTAATCACCGACGATATGATTTTCAATATTGTGAAACAGAGTCGCTGTCCCACGGTGCTGATTTTCGACAGTTGTAATAGCGGAACCGTGTGCGATTTGATGTGGAATTTCAACGCGACCTCGGCGACTCAAGTTAGTGCCGTAAAAACCAATAATACGGCAATAACCAACCCCAACCTCTATTGTTTTTCTGGATGCCGCGACGAGCAGACCAGTGCGGACGTTTATAGCACAACTTCCCAACAATCGTGCGGTGCGATGACGAGTGCTGTTATAGAATCTTTACGCTGGAATAAACATAATGTTGATGTAAAGAAGCTCTACATTGATGTAGTGGCGTTTTTACGCCAAAATAGGATGACCCAGGTACCACAACTCAGTTCGTCGAGCCAAGCGCCGAAGTATCAAATTACCAGGCTTCTAACAACCAGCACCACAACGGCAGGATATGTGTCGAGCTCAATGGCGGTGCGAAACATTATGAAGGGGGTTCTAAGAGGATAAAGACAACCGTAGGTTGTCGACCGATAAAGGCCTTGCCCTTATTCGTTTAACAATAATTCATTGATACTTTTTACAATATTTGATCCCAATTTTCGCTTTTTACCACCAGCCTCTAAGATCACTGAATTTAAATAGGTTTTATCTTCTCTAATTTTATCAATGAACTCCAATAAATTCGCAAATGGACGCATGATTTCTATCGCGGTGATTGAACTGATGCCTGGTATTTGCATTAATATCATTTGACCTATATTTTCCTTGGTAATGTTGGCTTTTTTAGAGGCCTTGACGACACCACAATAATCGGTAGCTGAAGGCGTTTGAGAAGGTGCCGATACACTCACAGACAACAAGGGTGTATGCCCAGCATCATCATTTGTTAACACCTCTACATGTTCTATTTTATTTTGAGACATCTTAGAGGTATTCACAAAATACCTACCTTCCTTACCCGCTTTGAGTTCCTTGTCTATTTTCTCCGCCATATAAACAATATGTTGCGCCGTCTCCGCAATCGAGGTTGTCCGCATCACCGAAAATCCCTTGAAAAAGTTCAGTGACGCCATGCACGAAATCACTAATTTCTTGTCTTCTTCTCTCGGAAGCGTCGAAAACATCCCCTCCAACAAATACACAGTATTGTGTGGTTCTGGAAAACAATTGGTCAAACGGTAAGATTGCTCCGCATAGCGGCCGTCCTTGATGCTCGCCAACAAATCTCGGAATGATTTCCTTTCAATGACCATATAAATAGAGGTTTCATCGTCATTCGCAAAAATGATGTCCCCCAGATTAAGAACCTTTTTCTCAATGGCGATTTTGCCGGTTTTCGGACATAAATCGTAAAGTGCTGTTTCCCTCTCGTCTATGATGATCTTCATTGTATAGGTAGTTGGACACATTTCGTGTAAGTATTTTCCAAAAGTATATTGTTGGCGAATAAGAATAGTAATAAATATAAAGGTTTCGGTGAATATATTTATAAAATGAGTCAAACAACAATTTGTGAATATATATGGATCGACGGCAATGGTGGTATGCGTTCAAAAACACGTGTGTTAGGGCAGATACGCAATTTGGATCTTATTCCAGATTGGAATTACGACGGCTCCTCCACCAATCAAGCAAACTCTGAAGGTAATACCGAGGTTTTATTAAAACCAGTCAAAGTGTGCGCCGACCCATTGCGCAAAGGCAATTCGTTTCTGGTTTTGTGTGAGACGTTTGATTACGAAGGAAATGTTTTGCCGACAAACTACAGGAACAGAGCCAGGAAATTTTTAAATAGTCCGCCTTTTCAAGAACCGTGGTTTGGGATAGAACAGGAATACGACATTAATTTCAATGGAGAAACGCAGCCGATAACGAATGGCGACGGTCTCCACTATTGCGGAGTTTCTACAAACAAAAGAGAGCGTGATATTGTAGAGGAGCATTTGAAGGCATGCTTATATGCCGGATTGGGTATATCAGGAATAAATGCCGAGGTTGCGACCAGACAATGGGAGTTCCAAATCGGCCCGTGCACCGGCATTTCGGCGGCAGACCAGACGTATATTGCGCGGTTTTTGCTCGAGCGCATTGCGGAGAAACACGGGGCTCGTATTTGTTATTATCCAAAACCAACCCCGGATGCTAATGGGAAGGGGTGTCATATTAATTTTAGCACGAAATCAATGAGGGAATATGGAGGCATTGATATAATCATGGCGTGTATGGACAAGTTGGCGGCGAATCACAAGGCTCACATAGAGGTGTATGGTGCGGATAATAATTTGCGTTTGACTGGAAAACACGAAACATCTAGTATGGATGTATTTACCTATGGAAAAGGGACGCGGAATACGTCGGTCAGAATACCGAACCAGACGGTTAAGGATGGATACGGATACTTTGAAGACCGCCGACCGGCGGCGAATGTGGAATTATATCAGGCAACCTCTAAGATTTTTGAGACGTGTTGCTTGTAACGCCCATAAAAACAAAACCAAAAAACCATATAAACAATAAGCATTCAAATATCTATAAATGTCTAGATATTTGGTTTATACTACTTGTTTCCACCAAGAATCTTATACCGACGTCGTCAAGTTCTTGGTCGACACATATTTCAAGCACAACGCGTCGGCATCTAATATTGATTTCCTCATTTACACCACCTCTGAATTGCGCGCCCTCATCGAAGCCAAGTGCCCAGGAAACCCCATCTTGTTCTACGAAAAGAATTTCTACAAAACAATGAACCAAGCCCGTATTTCCAAGATGGATATTTTTGACTATCCTGAAATCGCCAATTACGAGAAGATCCTCTATTTGGACGCCGACTCCCTCGTATTGCGCGACCTGACCTGTGTCTTTGACGTAATCCAGACCGACAAAATCTGCGCTCATAAAGAGGGCACTGTTTTAAGCGGTGTCTATTGGGGCGACTATTTGTTCTTGAAAGAGAATCCCAATTATCCCAATGTGGAAGCACTGAGTGTAAATGCGCTCGGGTTCAAAAATTTGCCCGAACACAAGAAGACGTTTGCTAAGATTAAGCAGGCATTTTATTTGGACATGTACCAGAACAAGCTCCAATTCTACGACCAGCCGCACCTAAATTTCCATTTAATCCACAACGGACTCGCGGACTTATCCGCATATGGGACGTTAATCCAGAATCGTTCATCAGCTGAACACGCGATTAAATCAGGAGCTGCGATTGTTCATATGGCGGGATGTCCTGGACACGCAAACGTGAAGATGGATTTGTGTCGCGAGTTTATGCGAGACTATGAGCGAATTATACCGACCAAACATGAAAAAACATGCTGTCCCACATGCGGAAAACCATTGGATGCGTAAATAATACAATAACCAATCGTATATTATATTATTTATTCTGTCTGGGCTCTTAAGAATTCAGGCAATTCGTTCGGCGGTGGCGGACCATACAAATCCGGCAAAAATGTGGTTTTCGGTGTGAAATATCGAGGTTTCGCCACATACCTATCTTCATATTTGCCCGACCTAACAGCATTCTCGCTCACACCAACTCCACCCCAGTTCAAGTCCATCGGATTCTCACTAATCGGCACTCTTTCTGTACTTTCGTGAATCGCATCAAGTTCGGTGTATTCTCCATTATGTAGACCAACTGGGTCAAATCCGGCAAACATTCCCTGGTTATACCGTCCATCTCTGGACGCGTCCAGAATTTCAATTGGTTTGCCGTCCAGCATTTTTAGCGAACTGATATCCAAGTCCAAGGGGGTTCCGCCTTGTAAATCAAATGGACTCGGACGTAACCTATATACGTCGGTGCCCTGCGCGGTGCTCTCATATTGTAAGAACAAAACTGGACATATCTTTCCCTTGCGTTTCTGAATTTCTAAATAGTTAATGTATTCGTCCAGATTGAAGAACGGTAGTGGGTTTTCGCCGTCTTTGTTGGGTAATTTGGTATTGTAGAGCAAGAGTGATTTGCCGCGCCTGACCAAGAGGTCTGGACAACTTTCCTCTAATGAAGCACCGTTTGGTGTAACCGGGTTTTTCATCCCCTCAAGAGAGAAAGTTAGACTGAAATACAATCCTGCTAAAAACAATATGAATGAAAAAACTAAAAAAACTATTTTTCGATCCATTGGCTTATCTATTATATTATCGGCAGACAAATATATATAATAGCATAATATATAGCATATGCCTAGTGTAACGACTGTTGGAAAATTATACTCTGATACTTGTGGATACTGTGTCGATATGGCGCCCGCGTGGAAGCAGATGGAAAATAACATCAACGGTAAACAGACCAGGTCTAAAAACATTATTAAATTTCACAATATAGAGGCAACCAATTTAAACAACGAATTGCCTATGTTGAATGAAACCCTCGTGGGACAAAAAATTGCGGAACCAAATGCGTTCCCTGCTTTGTATAAACACGAGAACGGCAAGGTATCGTATTATCAAGGAGCGCGTGAGGTTGAACCAATGACGAAATGGGTGATGGGGTCGCCAAAGAAAAACATGACTAAAAGACGACAGCAAAGACGACGACGCACTCGAGGTAAGCGATAATCATATTTTTATTTTTGAAACAACGCGTTATCAATAGAGAATCTCACATAGAACATGCAATGACCGACAATACCGCTTAAAAAAATAACAAGCAGAGTTTTCCAAAAAGTAAAGTCAAACAAGTCGGCGATTACACCAATAAATGCGCGATATAAATAAGATCAATCACACGAACTGTGAATATTCGTCACTTCCGGCTTTGTCGAGCACGTCCTTATATTTACATAAATCAACTTCAAATAATTGCATAATACACTATATGCAATTATCAAATGTGTAAAGGCAACTTTGTTGCCGACTGTCGTTTAACTTAACAATTCAACCAATAACTAGTATTGACATTGCTGCCGATACCTCTGGAAGCACAAACCTTACCCGGTCTGGTGGTTCTCATGCAAGCCAATGTGACGCAACGACTAGGTGTGTGTGTTCCGTAAGCAATGCTTGACCAGGTATCAACTCCAACTTGGGGGAAAAGTCCCGCCTTCTTGTTTCCTCCCTGGGTATCTCTATTTACTAATGATGCGGCGTTTCTAGCCCTTGTCGATCCGTTCATTAAAACCATTTTGTATATATACCTAAAAGATATATTTTTGATAATGATATAAAAAAATGAGCATTAATATACTAAATAACCAACACAATGATTTTATCGCACCAAAATTTAACTACCGCTTTCAACGTTTCTAACAAATCAATTTTCAATTCGGATGATGATATTCGTATTGAAAAAAACGAGCACGGCACCGACGTCTATGTGTTTGACCCCTACAATCCGCTAAATAAAGAAATCCAACAAAAAGACATCGAGGAGATTTTGCGCCGATACGGAATCACCGTCCCCATCTACAACGAAAAATTGTATAAACGCGCATTTATCAACAAATCTTATTTACGCCGCCCCGACGTTGAAAACCGCCAAAACAACATCACAATTGTCCCTAAACCCGATAACTGTATGCCGCTTTTCACCAAATCAAACGAGCGTCTCGAATATCTCGGTGATGGCGTGCTTGACTGTATTGTGAAATGGGTTCTATATTTGCGATTCCCCCACGCAGACGAGGCATTTATGACCGAGAAGAAAATTGAGCTTGTAAAAAACGAGGCGATCGGCGCACTAATGATGGAAATGGGCCTACATGAATGGGTAGTACTTTCGAAGCATGCTGAGGCAAAAAATATGCGCACAAATTTGAAGAAACTTGGATGCGTATTTGAATCATTTGTGGGCGCGATATTTTTGGACTACAATAAGGTCGAGGTAAATGACGAGCACGGGTGGTTTAAACACACATTTATGTCAGGACCCGGGTTCCAAATGGCGCAGATATTTGTAGAGAACGTTTTCAATAAACATGTGAATTGGATGAAACTGATAGGCACAAACGACAATTACAAGAATTTGCTCCAGGTACGAATACAAAAGGAATTCAAGGTCACACCCGACTACATCGAGGTATCGGAGCAGTCTGGCGACACTGGGTATCATATGGGCGTTTATCTTTGTTTAGGACAACCCATGTTTGGACTAGCGCATAAAAATTCAGTGCCCTTTACAAATTTCCGCGATTTCCAGGCAATACACGAATATATGTCGGTTCATTCAAAGGTGTTTATATTTTTGGGGGAGGGCAAACACAAGATCAAGAAGAAGGCGGAACAAATCGCGTGTGAAAATGCGTTGAGACATTTCTCGAATGATATGTAAACCAAAACATAATATAGTATTTTCTTTATTTATAGTATATTATGAGTGGGTTTCTTGATAGATTAAAACAAAAAGTAGTAGCAGAACCACCAAAACCATTTATTGTGCGTGTAGGACACGCGGAGACGAAAGAAGAAGGCGAACATCCAATTATGAGTACAACGGAACTGATGAGTGCAGATGTAGTAGTCCAACCAAAGCAAGTAAAAATAGTAGACAAACGACCAACCACCAAAATTGATCGTGCGCTCATTATGGAAAGATTGCAAATGATTATTGTTGAACCCGTGAAAACAAGGTTGGTTATTAACCCAATTGCGTCCGACAAGTCGTTAGCGTCCGACAAGTCGTTAGCGTCCGACAAGTCGTTAGCGTCTGATATAAATGAGCCTATGGTTAGTGAAAAGCCTTTTCCGACGAGTGATAAGAATGTCTTGGTGACCGATAAGCTTGCTACAGACAAGCCATTAGTTAGCGAAAAGCCTATGGTTAATGAGCCAAAGAAACCCGCCGCTAAACGACGAATTGTGATTGGTGAAAAAATAGACGAACCATTGAATGAAAATATAGAAAAGCCTGTCTTGGCGACCGAAAAGCCTGCGACCGAAAAGCCTGCGCAAGACGCCGTAGTAAAACGCCGCTATACAAAAAAGCGCGACGCCGCCATAGTCGATGAAAATATCAACCTAGATTTAGTGATATTTGGAAAAGACAATTTGGCCGATATGGTTCCCAAAAAGAAAGACAAGATGATTTTGCGTGCATCTAGTTATTACATGAACAATCGACTTCAATTCGTCCAGAAGTTAAATGCCTTGTTCAAACCTCGACGCGACCAATCCAAGGACGAAGAAGTCTCATGTGAAAAGCGTGCAACCGAAGCATTTGCCCTTCTTACACATCAAGAAGTAGTCCGTGATTATTTGAACTCATATTCACCCTATCGTGGTCTCTTAATTTACCACGGTCTCGGTTCCGGAAAAACTTGTACTTCCATCGCAATCGCCGAAGGAATGAAATCCGACAAACAGATTCTTATCATGACTCCCGCGTCATTAAAGACCAACTATTTCAGCGAACTGAAGAAATGCGGCGACGACCTTTACCGCAAGAACCAATACTGGGAATACATCACACCTGAAAAGGCTCAAGACTATATCGCACCTCTTTCCAAGGCAATGTCTCTCCCCGTAGAACACATCCAACGCAAAGGGGTTTGGCTAGTCAATGTGAAAAAAGAGTCCAACTTTGAAGACCTGACCTCAGTCCAAAAGAGCGAAATAGACGCGCAATTGGACGTAATGATAAGCGCAAAATACTCATACATCAATTATAAAGGCGGGTTGGACAAGGAAAAACTAGAGGCACTCACAAGTGGGTTCTCTGTGAACCCGTTCGATAACAAGGTGGTTGTGATTGATGAGGTGCATAACTTGGTGAGTCGTATTGTGAATAAACTGAACGACCACGATTCGGTTTCTTACCGCCTATACGATTATCTGATGTCGGCATCCAACATGAAATTGGTGTTTCTTTCCGGCACACCCATTATTAATTACCCTAATGAAATTGCTATTTTATTCAACATGCTTAGAGGCTACATCAAGACGTGGTCTTTTCCCATCATTTCCAAATCAACCGACAAACTGAATACAAATGCGATTTTGAGAATGTTTGAAGCCGACGGATTCCGATTATTTGATTTTATAAGCTACAGTGGTAACATTCTGACTATAACCCGTAATCCGTTCGGGTTTGTAAATACGGTTAAGAGACAAACCAAAGCCAATGCTGGAGCAGAAGCCAATGCTGGAGCAGAAGAAGACCTCGCTGAAAAATACAACGGTGTAGCCCTAAGTAACGAGGGCAATATCAGCGACGACGCATTCAAGACCCGAATTTTATCCATTTTGCGCAAAAACAAACTCGAGGTCGTTGATTCAAATATCACCATTAAAAATCACAAAGCACTCCCCGACAATTCCGATACATTCTTGGCGATGTTTGTGAATCCAGACACCGGTGTGTTACAAAACACTGACTTATTCAAGCGACGCGTTCTCGGATTGACCTCCTATTTCAAGAGTGCCCAAGAGAGTTTATTGCCGGCATACAAAAAGGCTACCGACCGAATCATCGAGCGTATCCCAATGAGCGACCACCAATTCAACCTCTATGCAAAGGCGCGAAAAGACGAGCGTGACCGAGAAAAGAAACAGAAGAAACAAACAAAGATGGCCGACAAGACTCTATTCAAATTAGCAAGCAGTTATCGTGTATTTTCACGAGCGCTTTGTAATTTTTCATTCCCCGATGACATCCCGCGTCCAATGAAAACAAATAAAACCATTGAAAAATCAAAGTCTGAGTCAGAAGAGGAGGAGAAAGAGATCAACGAGAACGAGTTAGACGCAGTGAGTGTAGATGAGGAAACCGGTGTTGAAACCGCAGACCCAGACGCTCACTATGCGGCTGAAATCAAGGTGGCTTTGCGAAAACTAGGTGAAAACAGCGAGGAGTATTTGTCCAAAGAAGGTCTCCAAACATATAGTCCAAAAATGCTTCACATCCTGGAGAATATAGAGGACGAAGAAAACGCAGGTCTCCATTTGGTATATAGTCAGTTCCGTTCATTGGAAGGTATTGAGGTTTTCAAGATGGTATTGGAGCAAAATGGATTTGCTGAATTCAAATTGGTCAAAACCGCAGATCGTGAATGGGATATCGCCGACACAAAACCAGGCGACGAAGGAAAGCCCAAGTTTGTCCTTTACACCGGCACTGAAACCAGTGACGAAAAAGAAATTATCCGCCATATTTACAATAGCAATTGGGAAAACCTCTCGATCAATCTCCGTAATAAGTTGCGTGCTATACACGAAAATAATTTTATGGGAGAAATAGTCAAGATTTTTATGATTACATCCTCGGGTGCCGAGGGTATTAATTTGGAAAACACCCGATTTGTTCATATTATGGAGCCATATTGGAATCCTGTTCGAATTGATCAGGTTATTGGGCGCGCGCGCCGTATTTGTAGTCACAAAAACCTCCCGAAAGAGCTACAGACAGTTCGTGTTCATCTGTATTTATCTATTTTTTCTGCCGAACAAATGAAGAGCGAGAAAAACATTGATATTCGCGTCAATGACGTCAGTCGGGTTGACCGAAAGACACCAGTATCTACAGATGAGTATTTGTTTGAACTGTCGAATACCAAGGAGACAATAACACAACAGATTTTGACGGCGACAAAGGAATCCGCGATGGACTGTGCGCTCTATAACAAAAAGGATTCGGATGAGCCCCTCGTATGCTACAATTTCGGCAATGTATTTTCCAACGATTTCTCGACGCTCCCTGATATGGACCAGGACGCAACCCATAATCCTGTGATGAATTTGAAGAAAACCAAAATCAAGGGACGACGCGTCAATATTGAAGGTCGTGAGTATATATTGGAGACAGGAACAAACAAATTATACAATCCGATCGATCAGACATTTGAGGGTATGCTCATTATGGACAAGCAAAACAATAAGGCATCTATACGTACGGCGATGGAGATTGCTGAGAGTCCATAATCATATTACAGTTGATTAGGGTGTGCGTCTGCATATATATAGTCATATTAATAAGTAAATGATTTAGTTTGTAAAACGGCCGAACCACAACTATAATCGCAACCACACAGTTTATTATTATCAAATCCATCTTCGCGGTAATACTGGGAGTATTATAGAAAATCAACAAACAATCAATTCCGGATGGAATCATCACAAGTAAATAAAAAAAGGTTTTATAATAATTTGGGTCTTTGGCGTCGCTGTCGTATATATATTGTTTGCCATTAACCAACATATTAATTAAATATATAAGAAACCAAAGTGCAGCCAATATATGAATTACCGCTGTAAATATTAATATATTATTATTGGTTGGAGTATCCAACATATAATTTGTTAGAACCACAAAAAAAGACCGAATATGAATTGCAAGTGTATCAAATATATAAGGGATTATTATTTCCTTCGAAGTGTAGTTTATAATAGTTTTGTCCTTATAATTGTTTGCGATAGTTCTATGGAAAATAAAACTACAAATAGTGAGAAACGCAATACCGAATACATCATAAACAAATATGTCGTTTGAACCATACTTGGTAATAACCGCATACATGTTTATTAAAAATGTATATTGTAAAAACAATTCTGCAGTATAGTCAGTATTCAGTTTTGGGACATACTGGATAATAACATTTTTATATATTTTTTTACAAATCAAAGAAAACCAGTATAAATTCAATATAAACAGCCCGAATATACCGGAATACGCATGTAAGGAAGCACATATATCGTAACCCGTGTATTTTGATAATATTGTATATGTTTCTGGATTTGTTACAAAGTAATAATAGTCATAAACACGCAGTTTTGTAAAAACCACAGTAAATAAAATAAAATTAATACTTTTAACAATTTTCATAAATGTGTTGTTTGAATCTGATATCCAATAATTAAAAATCAAAAATATCGAGCTTAATTCGGTCGACATCATAGCCAAATAAATATACGATGAGTCATAGATACTCATATTGTATAAAATTGTAAATGATATAGCAGACAATGATAATAAATGATGCAATATCATCTCTTTTTTACAAAAAAATAAATCTACAAAACAATAAGAAAAAATCACATATGTAGTTGGTTGTAGCAATGATGCGTTATCAAAGTATTTATATGCTACTAACGACCCCAATGATACGGATGCTGTGAAAAAACTTGCAATATTTTCATATTTTTCCACCAATGGATTCGCCCGTAATTCCAAAAATTGCTGCATATAAATATATAAACCAATTTGAAATGGGTTTATATATTTTCGTATTGTTTTTACTCGGAATCAATATAAATGGATTTTATACCTCTATACAATGAACCAATATTTGAACGAAACCAATCAAAATATGATTTGGAAGGTCATTAATAACGCACCTCAAATAATCCAATATTTTCAAAAATATCCATCTGGAACTAAGGAGAAATGGTTTCAAAGTATTATTGGAAATATATATAAGCAGTTCAATGGATCCAGCTTGTCGCTTAAAGAATTAAACAAGCGCACGCTGGATTTTATGCTACAGAGTATAGAGGCACCGTCTCCAAATCCGCAGCAAATGCCTCAGCAACCGCAAATGCCTCAGCAACCGCAAATGCCTCAGCAACCGCAAATGCCTCAGCAACCGCAAATGCCTCAGCCACAACAAGGTTTTAATCAACCAGCATTTGATACTAATAATACGGTTAAGCCTCGAGAACAAATTCTCACTGAGCAATTCGAGATGCGTAAAAAAGAATATGAATCCATGGTCAAAAAACCCGTCCCAAAAGCTGATTTCGCCAACGCAATCAAAGACGATGTTATCAATGATATCGGGTCGGCTGTAGAAGAATACATGAAACAACGCAATGCGGATATACCCGCATACGCACCCATAAAAACAAATGAAGAAATCAAACTGAATGTAGAGGAGTTACCAGAACCAAAAAAACGCGTCCAGTGGGGGGACAATAGTGAGCGCACGTTTGATAACCAGCAACCGGTGGTTGATTATGCTGAAAAAATCAAGGCGCTCGAAAACCGCATACAACAAATGGACGCGATTATTAATGGAATGATTGGTAGGATTGAAAGTTTGGAACAACGGGTTGATAAGGCATAGGGTGGTTTTTATCTGTCTACCACTACGTGGTCTTTATCTGTCTACCACTACGTGGTCTTTATCTGTCTACCACTACGTGGTCTTTATCTGTCTACCACTACGTGGTCTTTATCTGTCTACCACTACGTGGTCTTTAAAAAATGCGTTTCTTAATATCAAATCCCGCCGGTAAATGCGCACATTTCAGCGGCGGAACATATCCACCAGCACGAACCCGGCGCAGCGCCGACGACGTATCATTGATATCCTGAACCGTCGTATATGAGTTGGCGGCTGCGCTCTGCATTCCCTTAAAATTATTAGTGCGTCGCCTGGCGACAACTGACGAAGCGTCTCGGTTTCCCCCAATAAATTTCTTCTGTTTATCCACAGCAACACTATGTCCGCCATTTGAAATCTCTTCATATACACGACGTCCCATCATATTTGTGCTTCCACCGTCAGAAGTCAAGTCTTTTTGCGGCATCGATTTACTAAAAGAAAGAGTGCCGTTATTCAAATTGTCTCGTGTAGGAAGTCCGTTCATAATATATATTATATGCGTGTAAAATATATTATTTTGATGTTTTACTACTCAAATCATTTTTGATTAAACATCATCATTTGTGGTTTATACAACCACTCTTTTTTCATATCCAACATCAAATGTGTATAATTGGTATGTGTTTTCTCAATATCACTAAACCCTTCTCTCTGAGATACGGTAGGTGGTGTTATAAAATAATATAAGTCTGTTGTTTGTAGTCGTTTCCAATACATATCAATTGCATATTCATGTTTGTTTTCCGGGTTTGAAATTAACAGTTTTAATCCTTCTCTAAAATTACGAATAAGTTTATCGTAATAATGCTGTCTAACAATATATCCAGTAAGTGTTTGGTTGTTAAATACGCGCGCACAAAAATCCCCAATTGGTTGATATGGCGGAATCGTGTTACCGCCAATCACAAGAACATCCCATTCAGAAATGTTCTCGCAAAATTTTTGAAGATTTTGCATCAAAAGTTCGGGGTTTAAAAAACAGATGTCGTCCTCGCAAATAAAAACATATGGTAAGCCACTGTCTCTAGCCTGTTCCAAACATTTTATGTGGCTCATAGAACAACCAATTGCGCCACTGGCGGCCTTGATTGCGTTGAATCGTGTTCCAATATTGGGTTTGAGTTTTGATAATTCTTGTTTGACCATATTAAGGCGATCCGTACGATGCTCCAAGTTAATAAAAAACAGATGTTCAAGTAGTTTATCAGATGTTATAAGTGTATCTTGACTATTAGACATTTATATTAGTATTAATTTTATTTTTATGTTTTTTTATTATTTATTGTTTATTATTTATTATTTATTGTTTATTGTTTATTGTTTATTGTTTATTGTTTATTGTTTATTGTTTATTGTTTATTGTTTATTGTTTATTGTTTATTGTTTATTATTTAT
>Ga0247722_10000360_pt1 | contig 28951 bp, 31 predicted proteins | sample MSEWelMarce3H_FC_FD_189094 | JGI IMG/M metagenome (GOLD analysis project Ga0247722, IMG submission 189094) | Subsurface sediment microbial communities from gas well in West Virginia, United States - MSEEL Well Study Marcellus 3H_FC | ecosystem: Environmental > Terrestrial > Deep subsurface >... | reverse complement strand
CCTGATTATGTCTCTTGCTCAGGACCCCTTGATTTAGCCATTCGCGCGGCGAAAAGTGAACGAATGTTCTGCTTTGCGGCGATGGATCATGCCCCTACATGCTTCACTTATAGCCAAGCCTTGCCCGTATGGGCGCTTGGCTGAGCAAGAGACATAATCAGGTATTCATATTTAATTCGATTAAAGCCAACATCCTCTGTTAACGAAGAAAAGGAAATTGAATTAATAAAGCTTCACGAACTACTGGCTCCAATTCCTTTGCCTGTGCTTCCCATGGCTGATATTCAAGCGAGAAGTAATTTGGATCATCTGCAGCAAGTGTGGGGTATTTTTTTCCTTTCCATACAGTATAGCCCGAACAGGGTTCAGACATTCCACTGCAGATTTGAGCTAAATGAATCGCTTCGTGAGGTAAGGTATAGACTAAGCCTTGAAGGGTTAACTTTGAATTAAAGAAGAGAACAGGCATTTTGTTCTCATCAATTGACACGGCAGCAGCAAAACCAAATTGCTCCAAGCGTGAATCCTGGTTGCATTTTAAATACCATCTATTATTAACTTGCTCTAGTGAAACAAGGCCAATTTTAATTAACTCTGATAAGCAAACACTTATCATATGATTGGCAGCTCTTAGTACCTCACTCATGTGCTCGATGCCTTATGGAATTTTAATTACAGACCTGTAAATGAATAATTGAGAAAGTAACTAGGGAACCTCTGCAAAAATACATTTTTCACAAATTCAACATCCGTAACCTATTGATTTAATTATTTGTCGATCAAGGGTTTTTGATTCGTGCAGCACGTAGGTTGGGCAAGGTTTATCTGCCCAACTAGTTGCAATACATAATTAAATGTTGGACTGATAAAGCGTTAGCCCAACCTACCCTGCGCTGACCCCAGTCATTTATTCTTTTGGAATCATTTTTAAAGCTGCCTCACGCTCTTCATGCAGAGCTAAGGCGAGCACGGAACTATGCCTCGCCATTTCGCTAAGTGCGGGCCCCATACTTTCCTGATTCTTCTTGATCCTCATGCGTGCCGCATACGCATGCTTGACCCTCTTGTAGATATCAAACCACCAGTCGTTTCCATACTTCTTAACAATTCTCGCCTTGTTCGCATTAAAACGTTCTTTCCCTTTCGGGCTATCAATGGACGCGAGAACACTTGCCCAGATCATTCGCCGGTGTAAGTCAATTGGCTTCCACTGCCGATTTTTAAGGTCTGCTGCCACAATGGGATGAATTAGTAGCTTCCCCTCGCTAACCATCCGCTTAATCCAAAGCGGCTCCGCAGATCTGAAGGCTTCCGCTCGCTGCTCCCTAGGTAAATCCTTGACGCAAGAAGACCACTCATCAAGATAGTCCTCTCCTACGAGTCTGTTAATCGCGGATAGCAAATCCATTATTCCATCCCCATCCCAAGCTGCACCATATCTCTTCTGCGTTCAGGAAAAGATGTAAACACCCTAGATCCACAGAAAACACCACGCTAAATAGCGAAACCCTACTAAATGTGGCAAGAATGATGTGATGATGAAAACCGAACCCCATTAAATGAAGTTATTCACCTTGCTCGCACAGCACCACTCAACACAAACAACTAACCCAGCATAATATCAGTAAAAAGTAAGTAATATTTATTAATTCTTACGCCAAACACTAAACTCCTCATCCCTATCCGTCGCCCTTGTGGTTTTTTTCAGCAGGGTATATTCGCCAATATTCGCTGGCATAGTACTGCCCTGGATTAATAGCTGCGGGCATTCTTTGCCTCGGCCTATTTCGAAGCGTTGCACCCGCATCGTGGTGTAGTAGTGGAAGTTGCCTCGCTCGTGCTCGCCAAGGCCAAAGCTTGCCAGGCACTGGGTTTTGTCCAGTTGGCTGGCTAAATCCAGCATCATGGGTTTATAGCTTTTACTGTAATTTAAGCCAGGTAGCAGCAGGCTAAAGACTAGGCCGTAGCTCATGACCAGCACGGCCAGCCAACGCACTGCGCCTTGGTGCTTGGCCCACTGAGGTGCTCGCCAAGCGAGATTCCACACGATGATGGTGAGTGCGAGTGCGAACAACACACCCAGCCAGTTTGGCTTTTCTGCAAAGCCCGGTAAGAAATGCAGCAGACGCGCTTGTAAGGGTAGGCCAAAGTAGAGGGCGGCCCAAGCCCACCATACTAGTAAGGTGCTGACGGCAAGCAAGCACAGAGCCACGAACCCAAAGCGGCGCTCGAAAGCGGCGTGGACGCTGGATGCTTGCGCGCCCATCCATACGGCAAACGCCACCACGGCGGGTACGGCGTATAGCTCCATCGACGTTTTAGCCAAGGACAAGATGGTGTAGGTCAGCAGGCAAAGCAGCGCAGCTGGGGCCGCATTTTTAAATGTATCCAAGCGATGCCTGAAAAATAATACCGGCAGATAAAGAATCAGCGGGAAGGCGTGCCAAGGCAGAATCTTCAGGTAAAAACCATGCTCGTATTCTGGGCCAAGGTTATTCTCGCCCAGGAAACGCCCTAGGTTATTCACCCAAAACCAAGTGTGAAATAACTCAGGTGAGGCCAGCCATAAACGCCAAGGCCAGATTAGCCACCAAGGCAAAGCGGCCAGCAAGGCGATACTCAGCGTCAGTAAATAAGCTTTTTGCCGGTAGGTATGATCAACAATCGGCAGCAGCAAAGCCGCCAAACCAAGGCAGCCCGGCCCTAATAATCCCTTAGTTAAAAACGCCATTCCCCAAGCCGTGCCCATCAACAGGCCACTGGCGAGTGGCCACTGCGGGAAGACAGAGAATGCGTAGAGGGCGATGGCAAAGCTGGCAAATAGAGCGCTATCGGTCAAAATATGATGGCCATTGCCAACCAGGCCCAGCGTGCCTGCCAGCAAAATGGCGGTGAGCCATGCCGCTTGCGATGGATTATCCGATCGGCTGCGGGCAGCAAATTGCCCTGCGGCCAAAGCGGCAAAGATAAAGGTCAGCGCAATATAAAATGCCGCAGCCAGCCTTGCCGCCGTGTGCACAGGCAGCCAGGTAAACACATAACGAGAGAAGCCCGCTGCCGTCCAAAAAAACAGCGGCGGTTTTTCCATAAAAGGCTCGCCAGACAGCATCGGCACCAGCCAGTTATCCCGCAGCGTGTATTCATAAACTAGGCCAAGGATATAGCTTTCATCAGGTTTCCAAGGATCATGAGGGGCAAACGAGGGCCAGAACCACAGTGCAAGTAAGGCCAAACAAGCCGTTTTCCAAATGGGCCAGTTAACTCTAAAACTCATCCCTTATCCCCCCAGCGCTGCATCAGCTGATGCGGAATTTGGAACTGATCCAAGATTCTTGCCACCACAAAATCGACTAAATCGGCGATGGTTTTAGGGTGGTGATAAAAAGCCGGATTAGGTGGCAGAATCACCACACCCAGCCTTGCCAGCTTGAGCATATTCTCCAGATGCAGCACCGAAAAAGGTGCTTCACGTGGAACAACCACTAATTTTTTGCCTTCTTTAATCATCACATCCGCAGCGCGCTCTAATAAATTATCCGAAGCGCCCACTGCAATCGCCGATAAAGCGCCCATAGTGCAAGGGCAAACAATCATGCCATCGCCAGGATTAGAGCCAGATGCCATCGGGGCAAACCATTCTTGCTGACCAAAAACTTGCAGCTTCGATTGGTCAGTAACGCCATAGCGCTGGCGAAAAAGCACAGCCAGATCAGCCGCACGCGAAGGCCAAGTTTCATCTAGCTCTTGCTTGGCCACAATTTGCGCCGCTTGGGTATAGAGCACATGCACGGTGCAACCCGCCGCCAGCAAGCATTCAAGCGTGCGTAAACCATAAGGCATGCCGGATGCGCCGGTAAAAGCCAATGTTATTGTTTTCATTTGAAACCTATTAAAAGTGCGAAATACTTAAAGGTCTGTAGACACAAAGACCATAGAGAAAACCATCGAATCTGTCGTTTCCTCTGTGAAACGCTGTGATTCGATATTTTGCCCTCTCAACATTAAGCTGAAGCATTTTTGTAATCTGAAAGCAAAAAACTGCTTCCTATGTGATCTGCATTCTTTATTCTCTCTGTTCTCAGATTTTTTTGAATTTATTCATGGGCCAGCAGCTTTGCTGCAATCACGCCGTTTACCAGCCCAAACACCAACGCCGCTGCCGCAAAAATAGGGACAAGATGAATGATGCCATTATGCGGAATCAACCAGAGCCGCGCCAATAATAGCTGCCCTGCCATATGCGCAAATGCCGCCAGCAAGGAATAGCTTACTGGGCCAAACCAGCGCTTAGGCAAGCCAGAAGCCAGCGCAAGTGCCAGCAAGCTGCATAGCCCGCCCGTTAGGCTCATAGCAAAGCCTGGCGATAGAAATCCGCCTAAGACAATGGCACTGCCCATAATTCTAAGCAGGCAAATCCATGCCGCATCCCGCCAGCCAAAGCGCCATAAAGCAATCAAGGTGATGATATTAGCCAGCCCTGGTTTAATCCCAGGGATAGGCGAAGGAATGCCCGCCTCTAATACCGATAGCGCAATGGCTAGCGCGGCATAACGGGCAATACGCACATCGTCCAAGCTGGGCTTAAGGCGGATTTCAGTAACTGAGGCTGTCGAAGTCATGAGGGCGAGCACCTAAAAGCTCAATGCTAATTCGATTGGGTAAGCAAATCGCCATTTGGCCCGCCTGATCCAACCAGCCCATTCGCACACAATATTGGCGAGGGCTTGGGTCGGCGCTAATTCGCACTCGGCCCGCTTTAATCTCAATTGAGGTCATTCCAAGTGGGCCTGCCACCTGTAACTTTCGCTCTGCGCTTAAATCTACTTCAGCAAAGATTTTGCCCTCTTGGTAGACCCGTACCCGCGTGGCACCATCCTGCTGCCAGCTCCATGCGGCTAGGTAGGCCACCAAGGCCAAAGCTAGACAAAAAAACGGCCAGTCACCTGGCCGCATTATTTTATAATTCCCTCTTACCTCTCCCATAAGCGAGCGAGGGGGGCAATCAACGCCAGCAGCGCGTTTTGTTTTAGCCATGCTGCTCACGGTGCCTGAGCAACACCTGCCTGTGCTCAGCAAAGTGTTTGGCCAATTGTTCGGCGATATAAACGGATCGATGCTGCCCACCCGTGCAACCAATAGCCACAGTTATATAGCTGCGATTATCTGCCTCAAACTCCGGCAGCCATGCCTGCATAAAGGTTTTAATCTGCTCTTGAAACCGCACAACCACAGCTTGCCGCTGCAAAAATTCAATCACCGGCTGATCTTTACCCGTAAGGGGGCGCAAAGCTTTGTCGTAATAAGGATTAGGCAGGCATCTGGCATCAAACACAAAATCAGCATCAAGTGGTAAGCCATGCTTAAAACCAAAGGATTCAAAGATCACGGTAAGCTGGGATCGATCCAAAGCCACAAACTGACGAATCCAGCTGCGTAGCTGATTGGCGGATAAATCACTGCTGTCGATGCGATGGGCCACTTCTGAAAAAGCCCCTAACATCTCTCGTTCTAAGGCGATCGCCTCGCTAACCGTTAACTCACCACTTGATAAGGGATGGCTACGCCGCGTTTCAGAAAACCGCTTCACTAGCGTTTCATTATTGGCTTCTAAAAACAGCATTTGCACGTCTAGCCCAAACTCAAACAGGGCTTCTAGATGATTGGGGAAGCTGGCAAAGTTATGTGCGCTGCGCACATCCACAGAAATAGCGACTTGCGGATAACCATCCTCATCCAGCAACGCCACTGTCTGCGGCAATAAAGGCGCAGGTAAATTATCAATACAAAAATAACCTAAATCTTCTAAAGATTTAAGTGCAACGCTTTTACCCGCACCTGATAAGCCAGATAGCAAAATTAACTGCTGGCGACTCATTCACCCATCTCCATAAATTTTTGATGCCTTTCTATAAACTCGCGTGTTGAATCAATACCGCGTAATTGCAGAATATAATTTCGCACCGCAGCTTCAACCAATACCGCTAAATTTCGACCGGCCGCCACGGGAATTACTAATTTGCGAATCGGCACGCCTAAAATATCCTGCGTTGCCGCCTGCATTTGCAGCCTATCTATCGGGGCTAATTTTTCTGCTCCCGCCTTGGCCAAATGCATAATCAGCTTTAAGGTTTTACGCGGCCTAACCGCCGTTTCACCAAAAATAGTGCGGATATTCAACACGCCAATTCCGCGCACTTCTAGAAAATCGCGCAGCATAGGCGGGCAACGCCCTTCCAGCGTTTCTGGATTGGTGCGATACACCTCAACCACATCGTCGGCCACTAGGCCATGCCCACGCGAGATCAGCTCCAGCGCCAGCTCGCTCTTACCCATCGATGATTCACCCGTCAGCAGTACACCCACTTCGAGCACATCCAAAAACACCCCGTGCAGGTGAGTCGAAACCGCCAGCGCTTTTGATAGGTAATAGCGCAACACGTCCATCAAATAGGGAGATTGCTCAGGGGAGGTGAGCAGCGGCACATGAAAGCGCTCGGAGGCTTCGCGCAGGCAATCGCCCACAATCTGGCCATTAGCCACAATCACCGCCGCCATTTCATTTGAGAACAATCGATCGAGTGATTCTCTTTGCGCCTCAACGCTAAGCTGCAGCAAATAAACCGTTTCTGCCACCCCAAGCACCTGAATGCGGTTGGGGTGGATAAAATTCAGGTGACCTACCAAAGATAAGGTCGGTTTTTGCTCCGACGCGTCATTAGATAACAGATTATTAGCGCCAGATTGCCCTGCAACCCAGGTTAGGCGCAGTTTTTCGGCGTTATCAATAAAAAGTTGTCTAACTGAAATCTGTGGCATAAGGCTCCCAAGTACTGATTAACTTCCAGATTTGCCCTGGCTCCGTTGCTACCAGCAAGCCCTCACGCAATACTTTATCTGAAAAAAGCTGAGCTAATTCAGACAAGATTTGTAAGTGCAGATCGGTAGCGTGTGCAGGTACGAGCAAGACAAACACTAAGGAGACTGGCTTGCCATCAGGCGCATCATAAGGAATGGCCTCGTCTAAACGCACAAAAGCACCGGTTGCTTCTTTTAGGCCCTTAATACGCCCGTGTGGAATAGCCACGCCTTGACCAAGGCCGGTGGAACCGAGTTTTTCTCTAGCAAACAAGCTATCAAAAATAACGCTACGGGCAATGCCGTGGCTATTTTCAAATAGAATCCCTACTTGTTCAAAAATACGTTTTTTGCTGCCGACTTCCATATCGAGGAAGACATTGCCGCTTGGCAGAATTTGGGCGATCAGACTCATTGTAGGCAGACCAAAACAAGGACGACAGCTATTGTAGCGCCGTAGCTTGAAAACAAAAACGGGAACCCGAATAAACCGGTTCCCGCTAAGGTGAAAGAAATCGCTTTATTCAGCGCTAGGTTGATGCTGTTTGATGGATTCGTTGCGATGATCCATTGATTTTTCTTTGTGCTTTACAACTTGACGATCAAGTTTATCTGCCAAAAAATCAATCGCTGCGTACATATTTTCATCCGTTGCTTCAACGTGGATATCGCGTCCGCGAACATGAACGGTAGCTTCAACTTGGTGTTGCAGTTTCTCCACGGAGAGGATGACATTAACGTCAATCACATTATCAAAGTGCCTGATAACCCGCTCCATTTTACTGTTCACGTACTCACGAATGGATGGGGTTACTTCAAGATGATGGCCACTGATATTCAAATTCATAGGGTTACTCCTTCCGTTGGGGCCTTACAAACTTTTGCGCTGACTTACTGGGTAAATCTGCAACGCCTCACGGTATTTAGCAACGGTACGACGCGCTACCACAATACCTTGGGCGGATAATGCTTCTGCCAATACGCTATCACTTAAAGGTTTTTTCTTATCTTCTTGCTGCACCATCTGCTTTATTAAAGCTTTGATAGCGGTTGCAGAACATTCACCACCGGCGTCCGTATCTACATGGCTACCAAAAAAGTACTTAAACTCATACAAACCACGCGGCGTTAACATGTATTTTTGCGTGGTGACTCTAGAAATAGTTGATTCGTGTAAATCGAGCTCTTCAGCGATATCCCTCAACACCAAAGGGCGCATCGCCACTTCACCGTACTCAAAAAATGCCCGCTGCCGCTCTACAATTGCTGTTGCTACTCGTAAAATCGTATCAAAACGCTGCTGCACACTTTTTACCAACCAACGCGCTTCTTGTAACTCGCGCGCTAAATGAGCACCATCGCCTTTTTGTAAGATATCTGCATAAAGCCGGTTAACGCGTAATTTTGGCATGGATGCATCGTGTAATCTAACCCGCCAAACCCCGCGTACTTTTTGCACAACCACATCAGGGCTTACATATCTTGGTGAGGTTACAGACCACTGTGCACTCGGCCTTGGGTTTAAACTTACAATCAATTCTTGCGCAGCTTTTAACTCAGCATCCTCGCATTTAAAGGCTCGTTTAAGCTTAGTGTAGTCCCGTCCAGCTAATAAATCGAGTGAATTTTGGGCAATTTTCAAGGCTAAATCTTTAGCGGCACTCGGCTGTTTTTGACGCAACTGTAAGCATAATGAATCGGCGGTATCCCGAGCTCCAACGCCTAAGGGCTCTAAATGTTGTAAGCGAATTAAAGCAATCTTTAAGTCATCAAGTTCGAGTTCATAATCTTGGATAAGTTCCTCTGGCAGCTGAGAATAGACTTCATCTAAGGGCTGAGAAAGAAAACCATCATCATCCAAAGCTTCAATCAACATCAACAACAAAGACTTATCCCGATGCGGCAGCTGCAGCAGGCCTGCTTGCTGCAGCAGGTATTCACGTAAATCTAAATCACGCGCAATATTGGTGGCGGGGTCGAAGTCATTATCGTCATCGGAGCTTCCATGACTAGTACCTTCCCAACGCAAACCATCATCATCCCCGCCCATTTCCCACTGCGGCTCGGGCTGCTCAGCTTCCCCTGCGGGGGCCTCCTCGCCACGCTCCAGCAAGGGGTTGTCGTTTAGATACTGTTCAAGCTCTTGTTGAAACTCAAGCGTAGAAAGCTGCAGCAGCTTAATAGCCTGCTGCAATTGTGGCGTGAGGTTAAGTTGCTGGGAAAGCCGCAGCTGCAGGGTTTGTTTCATTTACATACGGAAATGTTCACCGAGATACACTCGACGCACACTTTCATTAGCCACAATATCTTTTGGAACACCAGACGCCATCACCGCACCTTCTGAGATGATGTACGCACGATCACAAATACCTAAGGTTTCACGCACATTATGATCAGTGATTAGCACACCGATTCCACGTTGCTTTAAAAAACCAATAATACGTTGAATATCCATCACTGCAATCGGGTCTACACCTGCAAATGGCTCATCCAGCAAGATAAAACGTGGGTTTGCCGCAAGTGCACGGGCAATTTCTACCCGCCGCCGCTCACCACCTGATAAGCCCATTGCCCCAGCATCCCGCAAATGAGCAATATGCAAATCATTGAGCAGCTCGTCAAGGCGGGCATCAATCTCAACACGATTTTTGTAATGCAGCTCTAGCACTGCAGTTATGTTTTGCGCCACCGTCATTTTACGAAAGATAGATGCTTCCTGAGGTAAATAACCTAAACCTCGCCGTGCTCGCTGATGAATGGGTAAATGGCCGATATCTTCACCATCGAGCATAATCCGCCCGCCATTCATCGCCACCAAGCCTACCAACATATAAAAGCTAGTGGTTTTGCCCGCGCCATTAGGGCCTAGCAAGCCAACCACTTCGCCACTAAAAATTTCCATCGTGACATCACGCACTACAGTACGTTTGCCGTAACGCTTTTCTAATTGTTCTGCACGTAAAGAACTACTCATGGAGCGGGAGCCTTTTTCGGATTGATCACGATATTCACCCGGCCACCTTCTGTTTTACTTTGCGCTTGGTAAGCTTCATTGTTTAAATCGTAAGTGATTACATCGCTATAAATGTGATCTTCGCCCCGCTTTACCCAAGCTTTATCTAGCAGTTTTAGAATACCGGTGCGCCCGTCGTAATCAAAACGCTGGGCTTCTGCATCCACCCACTCATTGCCGCCATCCATTTTCTGCCGAAACCGCACTGGGCTGCCGTTACCAGCAACAAACTGATTGCCCGCTTCATCTTGGCGCACGGTGAGCTTATCGCCACGAATACTGAGCGTACCTTGAGTCAGCACCACGTCACTAGTACAGACACTGGCCTGAGTCTTTTGATTCATCACGCAATTTACAGCGGCAATTTTAATGGGTTTTTCACGGTCGGCTTTTTCTGCATGCACGGGGCCAGCAAGCAAAAATAATAATACGGCGTTAAGGGGTACGAAGCGGTTCATAGCTCATCCTGACTTTAGATTTAAGTTCCAGTGTTTCGGTATTAGAATTAGCAATAAAACCCACCGACTCCACAACATAAGTGCCCATTACGGCGTGCACTGGGGCATCGGAGCTGGCAATGCCCTGCTGGGGTAAAACCTGCATATCGCGGCTATTAATCACCAGCTCAGCCTGTGTACCACTGGCTGCACGCACCATTTTAACCGCCCCAGGAAACCAAACCTCACTGCCTTGCTTAATTGACTTAGCCCGCTCGCCCGTTACATCCAAACGAGGTTGCTCTGCTGCGGTATAACGCAAATGGGGCTTTTCTAGCCAAGTAATATCGCCAACAGGCAAGTGAGAAACATGGGTGGCCGTCAGCTGAGAAACGGGGCGGCCATCTTCTCCAAACCGCACGGCGGTGGCGCTATCGACCAACATATCTGGCTGATCAGAATTCACCGCATACGCTGCGCTTGGCAAGGTAGCCGCTCTATCTAGCAACCAAGTCAATCCGCCCAGCAACAACACTAAAGCCAAGGGCAGCAGGCGAGTAGTACCGGGAACAGCCATTAGGCGAGGTACGGCGCCATAGCTGCATCAAATGTGCCTTGCGCCTGCATCAGATACTCACAGACTTCACGTACTGCACCACGGCCACCTTGGCTACCGCTAATGTAGTGAGCGTGTTTACGCACTAATTGTGGAGAATCAGGCACGGCAACGGCAAAGGCTACCCGACGCATCACTGGCAAATCGATCACATCATCGCCCATATAACCACAGTCGTCCGCGCTAAGGCCTGCCACCTTCAGTAGCTCTTCAAAACTTGCGCCTTTATCGTGAGCGCCCTGATAGAGGTAGTCTACACCTAAGTCTTTGGCACGCTTTTCAACCAGCTTAGAAGTACGCCCGGTAATAATGGCTAGCTTTACCCCGCTGGTGTGCAACATTTTTAAGCCATGGCCATCTAGGGAATTAAATGCTTTTAGTTCTTCGCCACTATCGCTGTAAAACAGACTGCCATCTGTCATTACGCCATCAACATCAAAAATCATTAAGCGAACCGCTTTGGCTTTATCTGGCATTGTTTTTCCTTTTTTTATTCCTGATTATGTCTCTTGCTCATACAAGCTCAAACAAAGTCGTTTGTAATAATCTTACAGAAACATAAATATAACCTCATGCTTTCGATAAGCTCAGGTCCAAGGGCAAAAATTTGAACACGAAATATACACAGCTTTTTTTGCTGAGTTTAAACGACACGGGCGCGAAGTAGGTCATGCATATTTATCGCACCGACCAAGATCCCAACCTCTAACACCAGCAAACCATTGACGCGGCGTGCGTCCATTTGCTGCACCGCTTCGGCGGCTAATTTATGTGATTCAATCGTTGCTGGTGCTAAAGTCATCACCGTGGATACAGGAGTATCACGCACATCGACACCCTGATCCAGTGCACGGCGCAAATCCCCATCGGTAAATATCCCGAGTAGCTGACCTGCAGTATCTACCACGGCGGTCATTCCCATGCCTTTCTTGCTGATTTCCAATAGGGCATCGCGCAGTAATACGTCTTGCCGAACCACGGGTAAAGCATCGCCGGTATGCATTAAATCGCGCACAAGCACCAATAAGCGCCGCCCTAAGCTACCACCGGGGTGAGACAAAGCAAAATCTTCAGTCTGAAAGCCACGCGCCTCTAATAAAGCCACCGCCAGCGCATCGCCCAAGGCCAAGGCGGCCGTGGTACTTGCCGTTGGAGCTAGGTTCAGCGGGCAGGCTTCTTGCGCAACTCCCGAATCCAAATGTACGTTCGCTTGTTTGCTTAAAGTAGATTGCTCATTACCCGTCATAGCAATCAAGGGGATGCCTAAGCGTTTAAGGCTGGGGAGCAAAGCAATCACTTCATCACTTTCGCCGGAGTTAGATAAAGCCAGCACCACATCGCAGCGGGTAATCATGCCTAAATCGCCATGAGCAGCTTCAGAAGGATGAACAAAAAAAGCCGGCGTGCCCGTACTGGCCATCGTGGCGGCTATTTTTTTAGCGATATGACCTGATTTACCAATACCAAGCACGATAACTCGCCCTTGGCAGGCTAGAATTAATTCACAGGCAGTGACAAAACTAGGATTGAGTCGATCGGCCAGAGCAGAAACCGCTTCAGCCTCAGCCCGCAATACGCGCTTGGCGCAGTCGAGGATAAATTTGGCATTTTTCATATGCGCGAAAGTATAAGAGATGCAGCCCCTCTCCCGCCACCTGCGTCTTCTGGCAATATGCCAAGCAAGATCAATAATAATGCATAAACTTAATGGATAATTCAGTATTCAAGGTTAAATAAAGCATAGGGAGGCCGCATGCAGGCAAGTTAGTATTTAGAGCAATATCCCCAAGTACCATCATACAAATGGCGAGTAAGATGCCGCCAACGCCTCCAAGCCACTGCTTAGCAGTAGGATAAAGCCCAACCAGCAATGCCCCATTTTCTTGAGCCCTATGTCCATCCAGCTATCCTCCTTATTACTTTTACTTGCCGCTGCCGTATTAACGGTGGTGCTTTGTCGTCGCTTAAAGCTTCCGGCCATGCTGGGCTATTTAGTGGTCGGGCTACTGATTGGGCCACACGCCCTTGGTTTTATTCCTAGTAGCGACGAAGCCACCCACCTAGCAGAGTTTGGTGTGGTGTTTCTGATGTTTACCTTGGGGCTGGAGTTTAACCTTGCTCGCCTCAATGCCATGCGCCGCATTGTATTTGGCCTAGGAGCCATGCAAGTACTGACGATGGTGGGTGTGGTCATGGCGATTTGCTTAATAGCGGGGCTAGATTGGAAGGTGGGTTTGGCGTTGGGGGGCGCTTTATCGATGTCATCCACAGCCATGGCATCAAAACTACTGGCTGAGCGCAATGAGCTGCACTCGCCGCACGGACAAAACGCCATCGGTATTTTGCTATTTCAAGATTTAGCCGTAGTGCCGTTTCTTATTATGATTCCAGTGCTAAATTTCCCTGGTAATGAGCTGCTGATGGCGCTGGGTTTGGCTGCGCTAAAAATCATCGTGGTCTTGCTGGTTTTGCTCTACTTTGGACAAAAATTGATGCGGCCTTGGTTCAATATTGTGGCAAGGCAACACTCCAGCGAGCTCTTTATGCTCAACCTTTTGCTAGTGACCCTGGGGATTGCATGGATCACCGAGCTAGCAGGTTTATCCCTAGCCTTAGGTGCGTTTTTAGCGGGAATACTGATTGCAGAAACTGATTTTCGCTATCAAGTAGAAGACGATGTCCGGCCTTTTCGTGATCTGCTGCTCGGGCTATTTTTTGTTACCGTTGGGATGAATCTGGATTACTCGGTACTACTAAAGCAATGGTGGCACGTGCTCTTAGTACTGGCCCTGCTTGGCCCTGGCAAAATCTTACTGATCGCAGCCCTTTCAAGAGTTTTTAGCAGTACGCCCGGCTCATCTTGGCGCACAGGCTTCACCCTTGGCCAAGGTGGTGAATTTGCTTTTGTAATGCTGGCGCTAGCCTCCAAAAGCCAACTACTCCCTGATAGCCTATTGCAAACCACAATCGCGGGCATCGTATTATCAATGCTGATTACCCCCTTTTTGATTCAGCATTCAGACACAATAGTGCTACGGCTTGCGCGTTCAGAGTGGATGAACCTAGCCGCCAATTTGCACCAAATTGCCGTACGCAGTATGCAAAGCCAAGGTCACGTTATCTTGTGTGGCTATGGCCGCAGCGGCCAATCTTTAGGACGTATTTTAAACCAAGAAAACATTGGCTTTTTTGCCCTAGATTTAGACCCTGATATCGTCAGAGAAGCTTCTGCCGCAGGCGATTCGGTGGTGTATGGTGACGCGGCCAAGCGTGAAGTTTTGATGGCCGCTGGGCTCATGCGCGCCAGTGCCATTGTGGTGACCTACGCCGAAACGCACTCCGCTATGCAGATTTTAGAAGTGGTACACAGCATTCGGCCCGATTTGCCGGTGATTATCCGCACCCAAGACGATAGCGATATTGATCAGCTGAAAGACGCAGGCGCAACCGAGGTGGTGGCCGAGATTATGGAAGGCAGCTTGATGCTTGCATCGCACACTCTCATGCTGTTGGGCGTACCGCTCAATAAAGTGGTTTACCGTGTAAGGGAAGTGCGGGAAGCACGCTATCAACTGTTACGCGGCTTTTACCGTGGCGTAAGCGAAGACGCAGAAAACAGCGACCGACCACAACCACGCCTGCATACCATTTATCTTTCCAATGAAGCTGCAGCCATTGGTAAACATATGGGCGAATTACAACTCGATAAACTACACATCGAGGTACGTAGCGTACGCCGCCGCAATATGCGCCCTACCCAGCCCGATGCCAGCTTTGAATTACAAGCAGGCGATATTTTAGTGCTACTTGGGGAAAGCGATAACCTCGCTGCCGCCGAGATACGTTTGCTGCAAGGGAGCTAAGCAGAATCACGCCAGCAAGAGGAAGCATGTATTTAATCTTTTAAAACATTGACTTACTCCACAAAAGACCTGACCATACACTTTCGCAATTCTGTTTTACAAAAGTGGAATTGCGAAGCCTTGTAGCGGACTAACACACCGTTTAGGCCGCTTGCATCCTTTATCAAAGGAGGTCTGTATGCGTAGTCAGCGCCTTACCCAGCTTGCCGTACTCATTTTATCCGCCACTCTCTTTAGCCCAGCACCTGCGGCAGAAATCAGCCCCGAACTGCAAAAAGCAGCGAGCCAAGCCATGCTCATGCAGCTGCAACCCACCGTTCAGCAAGGGATTCTGATTGAAATCCAAAAAATACACCCCGATAAGCACTGGATTTTGGGTAGTGCCACCCTCATCCTGCCCTCACACCTTGATGATGTGCCCGAAACACGGCTCTTTATGGCGCAATATATCGCGAACCACTGGCGGGTGGCCATCGAGGGCAGCGAGCAATATGCGCTATTGCTAGAACAAGCACCTGATGCACTCTTTGCCCCCAATGAAAGAAAGCTGCTCCTGCACTCCCAGAGCGTGAATCAACGTCAAAAACCCCGTGCACCACTGGCAGAAGTACAGACAGGGCTTGGGCTGCCTTGGGTAGAAGGCACCGCATGGCGGCTAACCGGCGGGCCACATGGTGACGATCAAACCAGCCGCCCGTTTAATTCTCTGGATTTTGCAGGTGGTAATGGCAGAGTACTGGCACCGCGTGATGGGCTCATTTATCAAAGCTGCTTACGTAATGGCAGTGGGTTAATTACCCTTGTCCACGATAATGGTTTCACCAGTAGTTATTACCATATGGAGAACCTCACTAATTTGAGTAATGGTGCTGCGGTGCGCAAAGGCACTTATCTGGGCAATATCGGGATGGGTCTGCCTTGCGGTGGCTCCACCACAGGGCCGCACGTGCACTTTGCCCTTAAGCAAGGCAGTAATAAAACCCCAGTTGATGGCAAAGTAATTGGCGGCTGGTTATTTCGTGAAGGCAATGTCCCTTACCAAGGCTATGCCTCACGCAATGGCAAGCAGGTTAATGTAGGCGGCGAATTACTCAATTATGGCGGAGGCAACGCCTTACCTTCTGGCAAAGTGACGCCGGGCAATAATGAAAATACAGTTAATCTGCGCCAGTCTCCCTCGCTCAGCGCCGCTATTGTTGGCTCATTGCAAAGAGGTGAAGCCGTCGCCATTGTCTGCACTTCACAGGGTGACTGGGTAGATGGCGTATGGGGGCGAACTCAGCTCTGGAACCGCCTAAGCGTAGGCAGCTGGATTAGCGATGGCTTCATTGATACGGGAAGCAACCAAGCCGTAGCGCCTCCTTGCTAGGGTCTGTTGACGTTTCATTCACGGCTGCGTTTGGCCCAGTTTTGGGGCTGAACAAGGAGAAAATTGCGATATGGTACGAGTACCATCAGCGATTTTTAACGCCGTGCAGCCCCAAAAATGGGCTAAACCCAAAGGGCTGAGCCGGAAAATGGCCATTCACTGCGTTATGCTCCTCGACAATAACCCGTTATTGCCTTCGTCACATGCCTTGTGTCTGGCCGTTTTCCGGCTCAGCGCAATGGCGAATGAAACGTCAATAGACCCTAGCCTAAAGCAAAAAAATCCACGCAAATGCGTGGATTTTTTTGCTTTATTGACACAACTACTGCCGATTAAATTTTGGCCGCTTACCCAATTTAACCGTTAACAATACAGGTGTTCCCTTACGAAACACCTGCATCACCACCTCGTCTTCTGGCTTAAATGCAGCAATCAAATTAAGCATTCCCGAGGCATTTTGCACTTCATCGCGACCAATTTTCAGCAAGATATCGCCAGGCTTTAAGCCCCCTTTATCCGCAGGGCCGCCACGCACTACACCGGCAATCAAAGCCCCTTTGGCTTCCACCAAATGAAAAGAGGCCGCCAGCTCTGTTGTAACCTCTTGCATCTCTACCCCTAGCCAACCCCGCGTTACGCTTCCGTCTTTAATCAAAGCATCCATGATTTGACGAATCGTTGTGGCGGGAATAGCGAAGCCTATCCCTAAGGAGCCGCCCGTTTTGGAGTAGATTGCAGTGTTAATTCCGACTAAATACCCCTTGGTATCCACCAAAGCACCACCAGAATTACCCGGATTAATTGGTGCATCAGTTTGAATAAAGTTCTCAAAAGTATTAATGCCTAATTCGGATCGGCCTAAGGCAGAGATAATCCCCATCGTCACCGTTTGCCCAACACCAAATGGATTACCAATCGCCAAAACCACATCGCCAATTTCTGCTTTTGCTCCATTGGCAAAAGTAATTGCGGGTAAATGGTCTAATTCAATCTTAATCACGGCTAAATCAGTATCTGGATCTGCGCCTATCAATTTAGCTGAGGCAGTTCGGCCATCTGACAAGGCCACCTCGATCTCATCAGCAGACTCAACCACATGGTTATTGGTGATGATATAACCTTGATCAGAGACAATCACACCCGAACCCAAGCTAGAAGCACGCTGATCATCCCCGCCCAAGCGATCGCCAAAAAAACGCTTAAAGCGTGGATCTTGGAATAAAGGCGGCAGCTGCTTCTTCATTTCTTTGGCGGTGTAGATATTTACCACCGAAGGCATCGCCAGTTTTGCCGCAGGGCTATACGATGCCACAGCAGGGGTCGATGCAATGTCCGAGTGATTTTGCTGCACAGTAACCACCGGCGCGGGCGCGGGTTGACGCACTAAATCAGGACGAAGTAATGAAACAAGGAACCAGACCGCAAGACCTGCAGTCGTAGTTTGTGCGAAAATTAACCAAAGTTTTTTCATGATTTCCAAGGCGCTGTTGAAATGCCCATAGCACGACAAGATCTAGAAAATTATATCGGACAACTGCTACTTGTAGACAGTTGGCGTGACTACTGCCCAAATGGGCTACAAATTGAAGGCCGCCCCGAGGTGCAGCGCATTGTCACAGGGGTGACGGCTTCCTTAGCCTTAATTGATGCCGCAATCGACTTAAACGCCGATGCTTTAATTGTGCATCATGGCTTTTTCTGGAAAGGTGAAAACGCCTGTATCACTCGTAGTAAAAAAGCCCGTATCGCCAAGCTGCTCGCCAACGACACCAATTTATTCGCCTACCATCTTCCACTAGATGCGCACCCAACGCTGGGTAATAACGCACAATTGGGCCAAAGACTTGGGCTCAGCGAAACCGGACGATTTGGCGATCAAAAGCTAGCGTGGATCGGCGAACTCAAAACAGCGGCCACTTTGGCAGAATTCACACAGCAAATTGATGCGCAATTACAACGATCTCCGCTGGTGATTGGTGCCGATGAGCGCATCATCAAACGCGTGGCTTGGTGCACCGGTGGCGCGCAAAGTTTTTTTCACGAAGCGGCCACTTTAAACATTGATTGTTTTATTACCGGTGAAGCATCTGAATTTGTTACTCACTTGGCCAATGAAAGCGGTGTAAGTTTTATCGCCGCTGGGCATCACGCCACCGAGCGCTATGGCGTTCAAGCCCTCGGTCAGCACCTAGCCAGCCAATATGGGCTAGAACATATCCATCTTGACCTTGCGAATCCCGTCTAATGAAACGTCTTTTAATTGCCCTAAGCTGCGCCGTCTTCCTTTCTGCTTGTGCCAGTCCCCCTAGCCGCCAAAAAACAGCGCCGACCCCAAATACTAAAGTCCCTAGTGCCGTCAATTTACCCAATCTCAGCGACAACACTATTGTGATTAAGGATAGGCAAGCCCAAGCCATTTTTGATGACATCGTGCAGTACCGTAAACAAAAAGGCATGCTACTTAAGCGTAGAACTTCACAGCGGCTAGAATTCAGCATGAAGATTCCTAATGTAACGCAAGCCACCGAAGCAAGAATGAGCTATTTGCTGTCCCCTGTTGAAGGTGGCTTTCAACTCTCAGCACGCGTTTGGCAGATCACCGCGCCCGGAACCGCACGCGAAAACGTGAGCGAAATAACCGATGCTGTGGCGGATAAAATACACGAAGAGTTACAAACTTACGCCGAAACTAGGTAATTACCTTGGAATAATGAAAGAAAGTTAAGCATATGCATTACGCTACTAATAACGAGTAAAATATATGCCAAATATAGGTTTATGCTCACCCTAAGCCAAAACACAGGTATGGGGCCAGATGAAATGATCGGTTGATATGGGCTATAAAAGCGGATATTAACTTCCACAAAACGACGTACTTACGCTTGTTCTTGGCCTCCCTATCAGCTAGGAGCAAGATAAATTATCGATGACATGCGCGCAAAGCTTTAAGTTCCCCTGTCGTTTCAGGTAGAATTTGGTGGTTTTAGCCGTCAATCAGGGATTGGGTTATGAGTGACCAGCAAGTAGATAACAGCAAACGGCGATTCCTGCTGATCGCCACGGGCGTTGCCGGAGCGGTAGCAGGGGCGGGTGTAGCCACGCCTTTTATTGCCAGTTTTTTTCCTTCCGAGCGAGCCAAGGCCGCGGGTGCACCCGTAGAATTGGATATCAGTAAGCTTGAACTGGGCCAACAAGTGACCACCGAATGGCGGGGTAAACCAGTCTGGGTTGTGAAACGCACTCCAGAAATGCTGGCGAACTTACCAAAGCTCGATAGCAAGCTAACGGACCCAACATCTGCAGACAGCGAGCAACCAGAATACTGCAACAACGCTGCCCGCTCGATTAAACCCGAAATTTGGGTAGCACTTGGCGTCTGTACACATTTGGGCTGTTCGCCAACCTTCCGTCCGGATCTGGCTCCTGCCGATTTAGGCTCGGATTGGTTAGGTGGCTTTTACTGCCCATGTCACGGCTCCAAATTCGACCTCGCTGGCCGCGTGTACTCTGGCGTTCCAGCTCCGAAAAACCTCGTCATTCCACCGCACAAGTACATTACTGAAGCGCGGTTGTTGATTGGCGACGATAAATAAGAGGCTGACCCATGAGCAAAGCACAAGAGATGGGCCAACAGGCCCTCAACTGGGTGGATGAGCGTTTCCCGCTAACCTCCACCTGGAAAGCACATATTTCCGAATACTACGCACCAAAAAACTTTAACTTCTGGTATTTTTTCGGCTCATTGGCGATGCTGGTATTGGTGATTCAGATTGTCACCGGTATTTTCCTCACCATGAACTACAAGCCAGATGGCTCGTTGATTCCAGGTACTAATATCTCGGTCGCCTTTGCCTCTGTCGAATACATCATGCGTGAAGTGTCGGGCGGCTGGCTGATTCGTTATATGCACTCCACCGGCGCATCGATGTTCTTTGTGGTGGTTTACCTGCATATGTTCCGTGGCTTGATTTATGGTTCTTACCAAAAGCCGCGTGAGCTGATCTGGGTGTTCGGCATGATGATTTATCTTTGCCTGATGGCTGAAGCATTCTTAGGCTATTTACTGCCATGGGGCCAAATGTCATTCTGGGGTGCACAGGTTATTGTGAATCTGTTTAGCTCTTTGCCTATTATCGGGCCAGATCTATCGGTACTGATTCGTGGTGACTTTGTGGTGTCTGATGCCACGCTCAACCGCTTCTTTGCTCTACATGTCATTGCACTGCCGCTGGTGCTGCTGGCGCTGGTTGTAGCCCACCTTGTGGCCCTGCACGAAGTAGGCTCTAACAACCCTGACGGCGTAGAAATTAAGAAAAAGAAAGACCCGAAGACTGGTATTCCACTCGATGGCATTCCTTTCCACCCTTACTACACCATCAAAGATATTTTCGGCGTATCCGTATTCCTTGCGGTATTCAGCGCGATTATCTTCTTTGCACCAGAAATGGGCGGCTATTTCCTTGAGCACCCAAACTTTGATCCGGCTGATGCACTAAAAACTCCAGCGCACATTGCGCCCGTTTGGTACTTCACCCCGTTCTACGCCATTTTACGTGCTGTGCCTTCTTTCCTTGGCACACAGGTTTGGGGTGTATTAGCGATGGGCGCAGCAACCATGATTATTGCGGCACTACCTTGGTTGGATAAATCACCCGTTAAATCGATCCGCTACCGTGGTCCGATTTACAAAACCATGCTCACATTGTTTGTGATTGCCTTTATTGGTCTTGGTATATTGGGCGCGATACCTTCAACCAATGTGCGTACTGTTATCGCACAGGTGCTATCGGTGGTTTACTTTGTGTTCTTCTTGGGCATGCCTATCTACACCAAGATGGATAAAACCAAGCCGGTTCCTGACCGCGTAACGATGCACTAAGGGGAGGACGACATGAAAAAAACACTCAATACACTGCTGTTCGCCCTATTAGCTAGCGTTAGCTTTGGCAGTATGGCCAACACTGAAGTGCATTTGGATAAAGCGCCGATTAATCTGCGTGATACCGAAAGCCTGCAACGTGGTGCACAAACTTTTGCCAACTACTGCCTATCCTGTCACGGCGCTGTGGCCATGCGCTACAACCGCTTGACGGACATCGGCCTGACAGAAGACCAAATCAAAGCCAATCTGATGTTCCCTACCGATAAAGTAGGCGATCTGATGAAGGTGTCGATGCAAGCCAAAGACGCTAAGGACTGGTTTGGTGCTACACCACCTGATCTATCGGTGATTTCCCGCTCACGTGGTGCAGATTACCTCTACACCTATCTGCGCAGCTTTTACCGTGATGACACGCGCCCTACCGGCTGGAACAACCTGACTTTTGATAAAGTCGGCATGCCAAACGTGTTGTGGGATCTGCAAGGCCAACAAGTTTTAGAAGTTAAAAAAGAAGGTGAGCACGAGCGCAAAACGCTTAAGCTGATTAAATCAGGCTCTCTGACCAAAACGGCTGAAAATGGCGCTTTCGATCAAACCGAATTCGACCATCGCGTGGCAGATCTGGTGAACTATATGGTTTATATGGGCGAGCCAGCTCAAGTGAAACGTGAGCAAATTGGCTACGGTATCTTGCTATTCTTGTTATTTTTTATGATACCAATCAGCTACCTGCTGAAGAAAGAATACTGGCGCGATATTCATTAATCGACCTAGGGTCTGTTGACGTTTCATTCGCCATTGCGCTGAGCCGGAAAACGGCCAGGCACAAGGCATGTGACGAAGGCAATAACGGGTTATTGTCGAGGAGCATAACGCAGTGAATGGCCATTTTCCGGCTCAGCCCTTCGGGTTTAGCCCATTTTTGGGGCTGCACGGCGTTAAAAATCGCTCATGGTACTCGTGCCATGTCGCAATTTTCTCCTTGTTCAGCCCCAAAACTGGGCCAAACGCAGCCGCGAATGAAACGTCAACAGACCCTAGTTATTAGCAAAGAAGCGGAAAGGGCAACCTTCCGCTTCTTTTTTTGCCCAAACCCCAAAATCAGCAAAAATAGCCTTTAACTGCGCCAACAAATAAACCATATAAATCATAGTGTTAGCGTCATATTCTGGATTAAACTCTTCATTGTGAGTAGAATGCGGGCATTCATATACTTTTGCAGAGATCCGTCGCCATGATGAAGCTTTATTCCGGTACATCCTGCCCATTCAGTCACCGTTGCCGTATTGTTCTGTTTGAAAAAGGCATGGACTTCGAAATTATCGATGTTGATGTACACAGCAAACCTGAAGATTTAGCAATAATGAACCCATACAACGAAGTACCTGTATTGGTTGAGCGCGATCTTACTCTGTACGAATCTAATATCATCAACGAGTATATCGACGAGCGTTTTCCACATCCGCAGCTCATGCCAGCGGATCCGGTGATGCGTGCACGCGCCCGTTTAATGTTATTTAACTTTGAACGCGAGCTGTTTATCCACGTTAAAACACTAGAAACTAGCGGCACCACCAAAAAAGAAATGGAAAAAGCGCGCACCACGATTCGCGATAACTTGACTCAAATCGCCCCTTTGTTTGCTAAGCAAAAATTTATGCTGGGTGAAGAGTTCTCTATGCTCGACGTAGCGATTGCTCCATTGATCTGGCGCTTTGAGCACTACGGTATTGAAGTCACCAAGGCACTTGCGCCAATTATGAAATATGGCGAACGCCTGTTTAGCCGCCAAGCATTTATTGATTCGCTAACTGCGAACGAAAAGGCTATGCGTAAGTAACAAGCAGGAATTAAGGGCGTCGTGAGTGAGGGGTGAACCATTAGCTTTACTCCCCACTGGCAGCTCCCCGCTCTACAGTTACAAAGGACAAATCATGCAAACTGTCTCTACCAAACCTTATTTGATTCGTGCCCTGCATGAATGGTGCTCAGACCACGCTTACACGCCTTATTTAGTTGTGCGAGTGATGGGCAAAATGCAAGTGCCAATGGAACACGTTAAGAATAACGAAATTGTGCTGGATATCAGCTACAACGCAACGCATAACCTCTCGATTGGTAACGATTACATCAGCTTTTCGGCTCGCTTTAGCGGCGTTTCCCGTGAAATTTTGGTGCCAATCGGCTGCGTGGTTTCAATTTTCTCCCGCGAAAATGGCGAAGGAATGGGCTTTGAATACGAAGGCACTCAGGAAATAGAGCCTGAAGACGCTCCTCCCACCGATACCCCCCCACGCCCAACGGGCAAGCCGCAATTACGCGTTGTGAAATAAATAAATCCCACCAAAGCGGTGGGATTTATTTTGCCCTGATTTGCGGGATACACGCCATGAGAGCAAAAAACATATCGTCTACAGACAACACAAAAAATCACGATCAAGCCTCACTATTTTACCTCCCCCCTTTATCGACTTGAAAAACAGCCTTACAGCTCTGATAACTAGCAAGATCCTTTTTGCCTCCTTGGTTTTTTTCGTGTTTTTCGTGGACGAAAGCAGTGATGCTTCCCTCTTAATTAAACAGTAGATTTCAATAAACTTACAAAATATTATGGTAAAGTGCATATAAATCGACCATCTTATTCATCCTCTTCTAGAATGAAACGCCATGCGCCGCTTACTGCTGATTGCCTTATTTATGAGTCCTATCGTTAACGCCTATCAAACGCCCCCCACTGAACTGCAAGCCTTAGTCGATGCACCGCGCGGGCCGCTGTTTCGCCTTGGGCCAAAACACGGTACGGCACTGCTATTAAATCTGCCTGGCTTACCCAGCATTGCCGATGTAGCGCAGCCAGAATTAAAACTGGCAGGGCTACGGCTAAACCCCAAAATGCGCAGCCAGAGCCGCTTTGATTTTGCCAGCAACATCCGCCTGTTAGATATTAAAACCGGCCAAAGCCGCGCGGTAAGCGGCTTACCGAAAGATGCGCGCATCGCAGATTCTGCATGGTCGGCCAATGAGCGCTGGGTGGCGTTTAGCCGCTGGGGCGATAAAGGCGTGGAGTTATGGTTGCTGGATGTTTCTAATGCCAACGCCAAGCAACTGATCAAAGAACCGCTAAATACCAGCAGCAGCGCAGGTTTCAGTTGGCTTAGTGCTAGCGAGCAATTACTAGTGCAGCTAGCACCAATCGGTAAAGCTCCCACCGCCCCCGTTACGCCAACCGGCCCCAATACCCAAGACAGCCAGCTAGGCGCTCAAAGCCAGATTCGCACCTACCCTGATATGCTCAAAACACCTGCAGACGCAGATTTGCTCGATTGGCAGCTACAAAGCCAGCTAGCCGCCGTGAATTTAAATGGTGAGATCAACATCATCACCAAGCCGCTCACCCTGCTAGCCGCCAGCGCCTCCCCTGATGGCCAGCTGATTCTCACCAAATCTGTACGCCGCCCCTACTCCTACCTACTGCCAGTGTCTTATTTCCCGCAGACTTATCAGGTATGGAACCGCCAAGGCAAGCTAGTCAAAACGATCGCCGAGCGCCCTTTGCAAGACCGTATTCCGCCCGGCAATGACGCGGTTACCAGTGGGCCGCGCGATTTTGCATGGCGCAACGATCAGCCATCCACCTTAACTTGGCTAGAAGCACAAGACGGTGGCGACCCGAACAAAGAAGCTAAAATCCGCGACCGCTTATATCAGCAGGCCGCACCGTTTAATGCGCCAGCCCAAAAACTAATCGATTTAGCATGGCGTGGTGCTTCTGTGCTGTGGGGCGATGATAATCTGGCCATTATTGAAGAAAGCTGGTGGAAAACCCGCGATACCCGTACTTGGCGCATCCACCCCGGCCACCCAGCGCAAATTGCCGAGCTATTATTTGCCCGCAAGTCGGAAGACCGCTATGCAGATGCAGGCGATCCGGCGACCAGCAAAAATGCCTACGGTCAAAGCGTGATCAAACAAAATGGCGATGCGATTTATCTAATTGGCGAAGGTGCAGGCCCAGAGGGCGATAGACCCTTTCTAGACCGCTACTCTCTAACCGGAAAAAAAGCTGAGCGGCTTTGGCAATCCCAAGCGCCCTATTACGAAGCCCCGCTTGCCATACTAAGCGACGCAGAATTTATCAGCAGCCGCGAAAGCAATACCGAGCGGCCCAACTTTTATCTGCATACAGGCGCAACCGCAGCGCGTGCGCTCACCACATTCCCGCACCCCACGCCGCAGCTTAAAGACGTACAAAAACAAAAAATCCAGTACCCACGCGAAGATGGCGTGATGCTGGACGCCACGCTTTATCTGCCCGCAGGCTACGACGCTAAAAAAGATGGCCCGCTGCCGATGCTGATGTGGGCCTACCCGCGCGAATTTAAAAACGCCCAGCTCGCCAGCCAAGTGCGCGAATCGCCTTACCGCTTTAACCGCATCAGCTACAACGGCCCGCAAGCCATGCTGGCCCGTGGCTACGCCGTGCTCGACAACCCCGCCATGCCCATTGTGGGCGAAGGCAAAACCGAGCCAAACGATAACTACCTGACACAACTCACCATGAATGCCCTAGCCGCCGTGGATGCGGTGGTGAAGCTGGGTGTTGCTGATCGCAATAAAATCGCCGTCGGCGGCCATAGCTACGGCGCATTCATGACCGTCAATCTGCTGGCGCATACTCGCCTATTTAAGGCAGGCATCGCCAGATCAGGCGCGTATAACCGCACACTCACCCCTTTTGGCTTTCAATCGGAAGACCGCAATTTTTGGGAAGCCAAACCCGTCTACCAAGCCATGGCCCCCTTCAACTTTGCCGACCAGATCAAAGACCCGCTGCTGCTTATCCACGGCGAAATGGATAACAACTCCGGCACCTTCCCCGTGCAAAGCGAGCGCATGTACCAAGCCCTGCAAGGCTTGGGTGCAAGAGCACGGCTCGTGATGCTGCCCAATGAAAGCCACGGCTACCGTGCCCGCGAATCCATTATGCAAATGCTGTGGGAGCAGGATCAATGGCTGGGGGCCTATTTAAAAACCAAGCCATAAAACACAAAAACCCCATCCTTGGATGGGGTTTTTACTTGTGAAAGGCTTTGTTGCACAAATCAATTTAAGAACAAACCGCCCCAAACCCCATGCCGCTTTACACCAAGCGCACCGTCACTGGTGTGCCCAATTGTGTGAAGCGATTTAAGATTGCAACACGCAGTGGTTGCTCTATATCAAACACAGCAAAAACTTACACCAAAATCCAGAAAATCAATCAAAAAACTGACTTAATAGCAAAGAAAAGTGGGAGTCCTCGCTCAATCGGGTGTAGTATATCGGCATAAAATACTTCATGCCGCGCAAGATCTTTCAAGGGGGCGCAGCGTTTTTGTACACCCAAGGTGGTGGTTTTTCTACTGTTTTAGGGTGTCTATATATTGTTAGGTGTCAGGAGAACACTTTGGCAGAATTCGTAAACTCAGTCCGCCCTCTGCTGGAGCTACTGTACTTTGCTGCAGGGATACTGCTGGCGCTTGGCCTTGGCTTCGCGTATGGCCAACTTCGCGTACTCAAACAAGACTTACGAACTCGGAATGTACGCTCTGCCAGAGAGAAGGCACTTGAGGCTTGTGACCGGTACTTTGAAAAGTATGTTAGCCTCGCCAACACCTACTTCGAGGATCGCAAGGGCCTTCCAATCTACGAAGGCCCAATAGGCGACTTCTCAAAGAACACTCTGTCAGGCCAGTGGATGCCGCATGCCGTGAGTCGCTTCAAGGTATTCAGCTGGATATCTGCGCTCAATCAACTTGAGTCAATAGCCGCCTACTTTTGTACTGAGGTAGCTGATGAGCGGTCCGCTTATCCAATAATTGGTCGTTCGTTTGTCAAGACAGTCGAACTGCACTATGACCTGATAGCACTGTCACGCCCCTCGCCCGCTTCTCCTTACTACGCGTCGACGGTAAAGCTATACGAGATTTGGAAGGCCAGGCTGCAGTACGACGAACTAGATCACCAGCGAGCGCTTGTGTCACGAGACATCGACGCACTACCTACTGACAAACCAATCCGTCCTCTCGGCGATGACAGCTAACCCTTCCATCGGGGGGATGCCCAAACGGCTACGCCTTTTGTGCACCCCTCATGTCAAACGTTAGATTTTACAAGGCATTTTTTTAAGAAATGAATCTAGAGAACGGTAATAATCAAAATAGCGAATTAGAGTCGCTTAAGTCAGTTTATAAAATATGTATCGAGACACGCAATTTTGAAATAAATCAACTAATTCAGCGGAACAACTTTTTTATGTTGTTTCAGGGCGTGTTGCTTGCAGCCGCCTTGCAAAACCAAGCTAGCAAGCCATATGTTGAGCTTATTGTTTGCCTTGCAGGGGTTTTTATCTCAATTTATCAACTACAAATGGCATCTGGTGCGAAATATTGGCAAGAGTGGTGGGAAAGTCGTGTAGATCACTACGAAGGAAAACTAAGGGAATTAAAACAAAGCGAATCCGGACATTTCTTCGAACTATTTGCCACCTCTACTGAAGATGTTTATAAAGAAATATCTGGGCGCTTTAATAAATCAAGACGTATCTCCCTAACAAATATACTAATTCTTCGGTCTTTTGCTGTAGGAAGAGCGCCAATAAAAGTCAGCTTAGTTCTTTTGATTGCTTGGTTATTATTGTTGGCACATACATTAAATTTCTCGGCCCTTCCAGATACATCTATTTATATCAAAGGTTTCAGTTTTAAAGCTCAGCAAAAATGAAATCAATAACTGGGGTCAGAGTAAAGTTAAATCCGCTTTCTTTAGCTCTAAAAACATTAAGCATCGTAGGATTTAATTTTGTTCTGCCCCCAGTTATTTTTTTAGCCGGTCACTTCAACGTTAACCCGTTTCAAGCCAGCATCAACCTCAATAAAAAGGAGAGAACACAATGGATATGCCAAAAGGATATGTTGACCCTGAGTACCTTCAAGCAATGGGGAAATTTCTTGGTAGTTTAAAAGAACGTACTTATTCTAGTATGCAGGCTAAAGCAGGAGACAAAGTTCTTGATGTTGGGTGTGGTCCCGGTATTGACACAATAGCTCTCTCTCGAATTGTTGGTTCAACAGGGCAAGTGTTTGGTGTGGATTACGATAATGGAATGATTACTAAATCTGAGCAACACGCCCAGAAAGAGGGTGTAAGCGCTTGGGTCAAGCACAAACAAGCCGACGCCTCATCACTACCATTTGATACAGGGTATTTTAACTCTTGCCGTAGCGAGAGACTATTCCAACATTTGCTTAACCCAGCAATGACTTTAAACGAAATGACCCGTGTAACAAAGGTAGGTGGCACAGTTGTAGTATTGGATACAGATTGGGGGGCTATAAGTACGGATACCAATGAGATTGATATTGAGCGAAGATTGAATCGTTTTTACACGGAGCAAATGCTCAACAATGGGTTTTCTGGTCGCCAACTCTATCGCTTATTTAAGAAACAAGGTTTAGGTAATGTTTCCTTTGAAGTATTTCCTCTCAGCACAACAAATTATGCGTTATCAAGGCAAATCATTGATATGGATAAACTTGAAAAAGAAGCCATTGCCAAGAATATTATTACAGAGGATGAACTGCTTCGCTATCAAACTGATAGCGAACAGGCTGATGCTGAGGGTGTGTATTTTAGTCACGGCAGTATGATTCTAGTTACAGGGCAAAAAAAATAACTGGGGTCAGAGTAAAATTAAATCCGCTTTCTTTAGCTCTAAGAGCATTAAGCATAGTAGGATTTAATGTTGGTAGGGTAATCCCCCCACAAAACCAGCTCATTTTTAAGTAGAATTTTCTCGTAGTCTTTGAGGAGCTCTACATGAAAGCAGCACGTTATTCTGACAGCCAGATTATGGCGATTTTAAAGCAAGCGGAAGC
>Ga0247722_10000359_pt1 | contig 29043 bp, 17 predicted proteins | sample MSEWelMarce3H_FC_FD_189094 | JGI IMG/M metagenome (GOLD analysis project Ga0247722, IMG submission 189094) | Subsurface sediment microbial communities from gas well in West Virginia, United States - MSEEL Well Study Marcellus 3H_FC | ecosystem: Environmental > Terrestrial > Deep subsurface >... | reverse complement strand
AAATAGCACTAAATCTTGCTAAAAATGAGAAAACTTGTAAACTCGGAATCAAATCAAAAAGAAAGATTGCTGGATGGGATGAAAACTATTTACTCAAAGTTTTAGGATTTTAAATGCGTTTGCCCTGAAAGCTACAAGCTTGGGGGACGTACTTTGTAGTGCATGAATTTGAAAGCAAAGGAAATATTAATTTACTACTAAGCGACAATACTCCCACAGGTTTCTATGCAGATACATGCGACTTTTGTATGACGTCACTCGAAGGAACTGCAATCATCACAACTAAAAATGGAGAAAAAATTGTGTTAAACTACGATCGAACAGACACAACGAAAGGAATTGATTGTAGAAAATGCCCACTACTAAAAAACACGAATGTGGATACCGATAGATTGGGTAAAATACGATGGAAATTTAGCACAGGATTTGGGGTTGGCGTTAATAATTTAAAACTAATCCCATTCAGAACAATTGCGGTAGACAAAACTTTTATTCCATACGGAAGTGTCGTATTTATTCCTTCAATTCGAGGTCTGCACTTCACAGACGAGGAAAACAACGAAAGAATACACGATGGTTATTTTTTTGCAGGGGATACCAGTAGTGCCATCCAATCAAATCATTTAGATTTTTTTATTGGAACGAAAAAAATAAATCTTTTCAAAAAAGTAATCACCTCAACTAAAAACAATCTTTTTGAAATTTATACTTGTTCAAAAAAAGAATTTGTAACAAAAATCAAACGGTATTTTGAATAAGAAAGTAACTGCTATTCAGAAATACCAAGGGAGACACATTGTAACCTTTGTAAAATCTTTCATTTTGACCTATAAAAAGGGTAATGAAATTCATACATAACTTATACTTCAAAACGCTCGCTTCGCCTTCTCGCACGTTCGTAAACTCACGGCTCGATGACTCCGCTCGATGCAGTTCCGAGCTAAATTAACCACTTTTAAAATAGTCAAAGGGTCAAAGGGTCAACGCCAAATAGCTTAATCCCTGAGACACCTAACAGAAAACCCATAATTCTTATAGTAGTAGTCTCTGTAGGCATACCCACTTTCGTAATCCAGGTAGCGGTACAAGACATCGTAAGTATTGAGCTCCGTAGAACTCCACCAATAACCGCCGGGGCCAATGTAGTAGCAAAAGCCAAAGTAGTTGCGGCTACCGCCCGGAAGACCAGTAAATAATGATGTATTTGTGGCGTCTGTATTTGGGCTTTTCCAGTTGTTTGTACCTACTTCTTTCATTTTCCCTCCTGCTACGCTTTTACCACCCAGATAGTCTGTTAAAACAGTCCATTCAGCGTCTGTTGGTACATGCCATCCTATTGGACAAATATTTTTATTCCCATTAGTTGTTTTGCTCACAGCATACCAATTGTATAGTTTACCGTATTTTGCATTGTTAGCTAAATTATTATCGTAATAACACCATGCACCTGTGGTTAAGTTTGACCATTGTTCGTTGTCTGTAATGTTTGGAATCCTTGTTCCATCGTTGTATTTACTTGTTTTCAGGTTCTCTGCCATCCAAGTTTGTGTACCAATGGTTACTGTTTTATAGGTATTTCCATCACTATCTGTAACACTAGAGTTATCTGGCACATCTGGTTTTGGCTTTATTTTATCAACCAACTTAAACTTCGCTACAATAGATAATTTAAAATTATTCTCATTGTCGGGTTCTAAATACAGCCAAACAGTGTCTATGTCTCTGTAAATAGTAAGTTTTTCCCCTACTTTATAACTTTTGAATGTTGAATTCTCTATTTCTGTTACCTCTATGAACTCATGTAACTTCTCGTAACTCGATACGAGTTCACGCGTTTTTTTCATCGCCATACTCGCAATTTCTGCAGGTACATTTTCTGTGGCTGGTACACTCACTTGGTATTGTGCTTTAAGTTCTTTGGATATTATTTTTTTCTTTTCTTCATTTACTGAATGCATCTTTTTAGCGATCGATTCAATTGCCTTTTTTCCTGATTCATCCTTTTGCTTTTCATCATAAAGTAGCTCTGGTGTTTCTTTTTGCATTAAATCCTTAAGCTTCTTGGCATTCTGTTCTATTTCTAATTTCTTCGCTTGTATTTTCCTATCTTGTTCAACTATGTTTTGCTGACCATCCGTTAAATATTTCTTTTTTGATTCTGTAGCGCTTAAATTATCATTTTCAATGCTATTTTTTATATTTAAACTTAAATCTTCGATTTTATTATGGATTTCATCTATAGCCGAATGAGTTGCACCTATTTCTTTTAAGACCGATTCATAATCCTCTGTTAAAACATTAATTACACTGTAATTACCTTTATAACTGCTTAAAACCTTGTTGTTATACATTTCAGGCGCTTGCTTTAAGGGGCCTACCTTGACTTTGGCTAAATAAACATAAATCTTATCCAAATTTCGTTTGTTGCTTATAAATACTTCATCGATTGAAAAACTTCCGCTGACATACGAACTTATTATGTCTCGTAATTCTTTGCTGTCAATCACTTCTGTATTACTTTTTATGTACATACCTGCTATGTTGTCGATGGCTTTATGCGACATTAGCTTTTCTGCTGTATCAGCATATTCCTTAACATTTCCTAAATGATGTATGTCTTTTAAAACAACTAAAAATAACCCCTTATAGGTTAAACGTCCAATATTGTCATCTATTGTCTGTTTTATTTTACCGCGCTCTTTTTCGAGTTGCAGCAACAAATCCTCCTCCTGTTTAAAATTATTTAACTTATGAAATTCTTGCTTCACCAAAGAATATCCTGAAAACTTTCTATCTAAAACGTTAATGTTTTCACTTAATTCTTTTTGGCATTGATTGATACTACTCCTCAATCCATTGATCTGATCGCCGCTGTATATAACAGATGCGTGTTTATTGATCATCTTCAATATCTCTCCTTCGTTCAGTTGATTTCCGCCTAGTTTAATTGGGTTTTTGATAATGCAATGCTGGGAATACAACTTACTGTATGTAAACAAAAAAATTAACCCTATTAATTTTAATCTATTTATCATTTCGCTTGTAGTTTAAATCTTATTCGTTTGCAACCAAAACTATTCTTGTAATTATAATAGCCTTAGGTATTTGCTGAATACAAAAGTAATCATTTAGATGTATCTGTATCTTTAAGCACTGTATGAAATACCTCCTTCACCCTAGCCATAGGTTCTGAAATGTTGCATAATGCCTAAATAGGAATTTACTGTGTTCACATAAGAGTTAGTTCTACCTCCTCTCTTGCTTCTTCTAAAACTTCTTGTTTGTTTTTTCTACTACTATTGGCAAGATAAATCAATGTCGGTACATCGATGGTATGTTTCTTTAAACTTTCACCCAACGTGTATTTTATTCTTTTCCAAATTCTTTGGTAAACTTAAACACGCCCTATAACAAATCATACGCTACTTTGTAAACTGGAAATTCATTATAAGACCGTTGCAAAACCCCTTACTCATCGTTGAATCAAAAATTTAACATCCTCATTTACACGAGTAAACTGCGGTGTAAAATTTTTAATCCGCCTCGATTAATAACTTTTGCAACGGTCTTATTATGTAATTTCATCTTTATAAAAAATGTTCGCCTCGCTCTGCCATTTCGCACGTTCGTGCCTCACGGCTCAATGACTTCGCTCGATGTAGTCCCGAAAATCAGTTCCGAACTAAATTCACCATCTTTTAAAATAGTCAAATAGTCAAATAGTCAACGCCATATTGCTTAATCCCTGAGGCACCTAACAGACATCCCATTCTCCTTACTGCCTATGCTGCTGTAGGCATTCCCACTGCCGTATTCCAGCATACGGCACCAAGCATTGTACGTATTGTTCTCTGTAGAACTCCACCAGTCACCGTAGCCGCCACCGTTGGTGTAACCCCCATCGATGTAGCGGAACCCGCCCGGAAGACCAGTAAATAATGATATATTAGCAGCATCTGTATTTGGGCTATACCAACTTGTTGTGCCTACTTCTTTCATTTTACCACCTGCAACGCTTGCGCCACCTAAATAGTCCGTTAAAACTGTCCATTCAGCATCTGTAGGTACATGCCATCCAATTGGACAAACATTTTTTTTACCATTGGTTGTTGGACTTACGGCATACCAATTGTATAGTTTACCGTATTTAGCATTTTTAGTTGCATCGTTGTTGTAATAACACCATGCTCCTGTTCTATTGCTTGACCACTGTGTATTGTCCGTAATGTTTGGAATCGTTGTACCGTCGCTGTATTTACTTGTTTTTAAGTTCTCTCCCATCCATTGTTGGGTACCGATGTATACGGTTTTATACGAATTTCCTTCTGCATCTGTGATGTTGGAACCGTAACCGCTTGTAGGATTTTGAGTTGCAATGGCTACTGGTCTTGACAGTGTACACGTCTTACCTCCTATGTTCAACGCAAAACTTGCCGTTCCACTTGTGGCAGGTGTTCCAGTGATTGTATACGTTAAACTTCCGTTTCCATTGTTAAAATTACCAGCTTGCAATTTTGCTGTTAAACCAGTTACTCCTGAGGAAGATACTACTTGCCCATTGTGCGATCCTCCGTTACCCCCTGTGTAAGAAATTATGCTTGTAACACCACTTGCAGCTGATATTGCATTCAATGTTCCGTTGTTGGTTGCATTAGCGCAATTTAATGTTCCTAACGCACCTAAATGTAATACTATATTTCGGTTAATAGAACATGTCTTCCCAGCTATGTTTAATGCAAAACTAGCAGTACCACTTGTAGCAGGGGTTCCAGTGATGGTAAAGGTTAAACTACCATTACCATTGGCAAAAGTACCAGCTTGTAAAGTTGCTTTTAAACCAGCTACACCAGTAGATGATATTACTTGATTATTGTAAGGTCGTCCTTCACCACCAGTATATGAAATTACACTTGTTATTCCTTGAGCTTCCTCATCTACTATAAGTGTGCCAGTATTTTTTATATTAGCACAATCCAAACTAAATATTTTATTCTCTACAGACGAAAGTAATACACTTTCAGAAGTGTATAAATTGTAAACCCTTAAACTTCCAGCTTTAACAAATGTTTTAATATTGAAAGAAAACTCTTCACCTCCTCCAATAAAAGTATGATAACCTTCTGGTAATAAAAAGCTAGGAAACGAATTAATATAATAATCAGCTAATTTTTTATCATCAAAAATTTCATCAGACGCTTCATCACTTATGGAAGGTATATAATATTCTGCTCCATCCATTTTTAGAGCTATACTTCCTGATTCAGATGATGTACAGAACATAATCCTGCCTAATTTTTCATTTTGATTTGTTTCTTGTATTTTATCTTTAGTACAGGAGTAAAAAATTAAACTAAGAGTAAAAGCATGAATTAAAAGAAAAAAATATTTTTTAAAATGCATTTTAGGAAAAGATGTAGTATAGTAAAAATTCACAACTTTTAATATTAGTAAGACTTAAACCAAGTATAATCTTTTTTCACACCAATTTGAAAATAAGATGACTTGTTAAATAAATCAAACGGTTCATTTATCTTATCTATGGGATCCATCCTTAAATACTTAAATGTAAATCCTATCTTACCATAAATATTGTATACAATTTCGAATCCATAATCCTTTGTGTCAAGTGAACAATCAAATAAATTCGATGAATTATTAATATTAGTATTTGAAAACAATAAATAAAAATCAACTATTTTAGGTAATTCTAAATTAGTAGAATTAGAATTCATGTTTTTTTGAAATCGAATACCTAGCTTCTTTATTAATAGTGATGCTTCAGAGTCAAAACTAATTCTGCTGGTGGTGTAGGCATGTTGATAATCAGTCGCATTAAAATCATTTTTTGTCAAACTATAATAATTAAAATCAGTACCAATTCCTATTTTAAAATTAGGAGATCCAACAAAAAGATTAAACCCGTATCCGTAATTTAAGCTCATTTGTGACATATTAAAAAGTCCAAATGAGCCATTAATTGGTAAACTAAAGTTTATATTATCTCCAATGTAGCCAAAACTCATTCCTGCGCCAATAGTTGGCACTGCGACTTTATCTGCTAAAGGCTCTATTGTAATTTCTTTTTTTGAATACATTGGAATTGGAAGATAGGAATAATTGTAATTTATCAATTCCTCTCGAAATGATTTTTTAATACTTACAATAGGGATGTTAAGAAAAGAATTTTGTGGTCCGAGTGAAAAAAAACGCCCTCTTGTATTGTAATATCTTTGTTTTGGTGGATTGTATAAATAAAACCCAATTGAAGTTACTGACAGCTGGGCTGCTAATGCGATATCGTGATGATTTTTTATATCTTGTTTTATCTTCTCATCAATAGCATTTTGTTTGTCTTTATTAAAACGTTCTCTTACAGGATCTTCGATATATCCACCTACATATGAACTAGAATTAGAATCCTTTCTTTTTGATTTGGATTTAGAATTTTTCTCTTTGTCTGATTGTTTTTTTTCTTCTTCTCTTTTTCTCTCTTCTTCTTCTCTTTTTCTCTCCTCTTCTTCTCTTTTTCTCACTACTTCTTCTTCTCTTTTTCTCTCCTCTTCTTCTCTTTTTCTCGCTACTTCTTCTTCTCTTTTTCTCTCCTCTTCATATGAAGATTCACAATTTTTACGTTCAATTTCATATCGGGTCTTAATATTTGAATATTCTTTTTTTAAAAAATTATTACATTCCTTACAGAAAACGCAATCATTTATTTTATGGGCGTTACAAAGATATTCTGGAAAACAATCTTTTGCTTTTAGTGCACACGTGGGACAAGGAGGTCCAGGAGGTTCAGGAGGTATAGGAGAATAATATTTCTTTTTGGCAGATTCTTCAGAACTCGTACGCCTATTTTCTATGTTTTTATAACATTCATCTCGTTTTTCATGAGAAGGAATTTGAGAATACCCTAATTTGATATTTGTAAAGGTGATAAATATTAAAATTTTAAAAAAAAATCTCACTTAAAATAAATTTATGACAAAATTATTGAAAATATAGATTTTTACAAAATTTAAAGTGCTTTTAATCAAAAAAATAATTATATATTAGTCATCTTATTTTAAAAACCAACAACGAAAAAATTGATATTTTTAAAAATATAGCTTTATCATTGAGTAATTGATTTTCAATAATATTAGATTTATAAACATAAGTTGTTTAACCAAAACTATTGATTTCGATACCCTAATATAAAACAATCCCATCATACAACCAACCAACCGAGAAGCAAATTTGTAGTATAATCCTAATTCCGAATCAACCTCTGGCCTTGGGATTGTTGGGTTTTGTTTGCGAACTGAAATGCTAGAATTTTGTCGGAAGCTTCGCAGAAGATCACCGACAAAATCAGTATAAGACCGTTGCAAAACCCCTTACTCGTCGTTGAATCAAAAATTTAACATCCTCATTTACATGAGTAATTCCGATAATTATCGGAAGCGGTGTAAAATTTTTAATCCGCCTCGATTAATAACTTTTGCAACGGTCTTAGTATTTCAGGAGCGAACAAAATAAAGCCTCGAAGCGAGATATCACATGAAATCGAAGTTTGCGCTTTAACAACAATCCCACCGCCTTGATTTTTGGTTCTTTTGCTTGATCAAAAGAACAGAGATTCCATTTCAAAACAAATCCTCTTAAATAGCAGGCAAATTAATTTCATTTATAAATCACAACCCCTAATTCATAACTATCTCCGGCCTTGATTTTTGGTTCTTTTCATCAAGCAAAAGAACAAAGATTCCATTTCATTGTTGCACATCAAAGTACCCTCGAATAATCTGAGCCTTTGCCAATCCAACCACCTTCTCCAACTCCTCTTTACTTGCAGACTGAATCATCGAAATAGATTTGAACGTCTTCATCAATACCTCAAATGTTTTCTCACCAATACCAGGTATTTGTTGCAATTCTGACTGAAAAGCAGCAGTACTTCGTTTGTTTCGATGGTGCGTAATCCCAAAACGATGGGCCTCATTTCTTAATTGCTGAATTAATTTTAAAGATTCAGAACGTTTATCTAAGTACAACGGATATTGATCCCCCGGAAAAAACAATTCTTCCAAACGTTTAGCGATTCCAATGATGGGTAATTTACCCCTTAAATCGAGACGTTCGAGCGCTTTAAGCGCGGCTCCCAATTGCCCCTTTCCTCCATCAATGATGACCAAGTTCGGCAAGGACTGATTTTCATTCAATAAACGCGCGTATCTTCGATAAACCACCTCTTCCATGGTTGCAAAATCATCTGGACCTTCAACTGTTTTTACATTAAAATGACGGTAATCTTTTTTACTTGGTTTTGCATTTTTAAACACAACACACGCTGATACGGCATTGGTTCCTTGTATGTTTGAGTTATCAAAACACTCGATATAAATGGGTAATTCCTTTAAACGTAAATCAGCTTGTAAACGCTCCAAAATTCGGGTGCTATGTTTTTCAGGATCCGTAATTTTTTCGTGCTTTAATTTCTCTAGCTTGTAGAATTTAGTGTTGCGTAGGGATAATTCTATCAAGTGTTTTTTATCGCCAATTTGAGGGACAACACATTTAAAATCAGGAAAAACTCCTAGTTCAATCTCGGTCAATACTTCTTTAGAGATACTGTTAAATCGTTCTCGAAAATTCAACAACGCATGTGTAATTACCTCCTCCAATGTCTCTTCTAATTTTCGAGCTATCTCCAATGTGAGTGCGTGAATAATGGCTCCATTCGAAATAACCAAATAATTAACGAAAAAAGACTTTTCATCTTGAATACCTGTAATTACATCCACCGCTTCAATTTTCGGTGAAACTATGGTAGACTTCGAACGATAATTTTCTAACAATTGGAGTTGTTCTTTAATACGTTGTGCGTCTTCAAAACGATACAAAGTTGAAAAATTTAACATTTCCGATTTTAAATGTTGCGTTACCAAATGCAATTGACCTTTCAAAATGGATTCAATTTGATGCACCATCTGTTGATAGTCACTTTCACTTTGTTTTCCAACACATGGAGCTTGACAATTTCCAATATGGTATTCTAGACAAACTTTGTAACGGTCCGCATTAACTTTATTGGGGGATAAATCAAGCGCACAACTTCTTAACTGGAATAACTCTTTGATCAACTCTAACAAGGTAGAAACAACTTTGACATTCGGATAAGGTCCAAAGTAAGAGGAACCGTCTTTAACAACTCTTCTCGTCGAAAACACTCTTGGAAAAGGCTCTTTTTTGATGCAAATCCACGGATAGGTCTTATCGTCCTTTAATTGAATATTGTATTTTGGTTGGTACTTTTTGATCAAACTATTTTCAAGTAACAAAGCGTCGATATCGGAGGCAACAACGATGTACTTTATTTCTTCGATTTTTCGTACAAGTATTCTTGTTTTGGCGTTGTCCTGCGTTTTGTTAAAATAAGAGGAAACTCTTTTCTTCAGATTCTTTGCTTTACCAATGTAGATAATGACACCTGTAGCATCGAAATACTGATATACCCCAGGTTGTTCTGGAATCGTTTTAAGCTTTATTTTTAAGTCCTCTTCCGTCATCTACAAACAAAAAAGGGCCGATTACTCGACCCTATCATTCAATTAATTAAATATTATCTTCTAATTCCTAGTGATAAGAATTTACGATTGTCTTTTACTTCCGATAATTTTAACAATGCCATTTTCGCTTCGTTTTGAACTGCTGATTTCGCGCTATTCAACAATTGTGCTGTCTCCATGGAGTAGTTTGATGTTGCTGGCGCTTTCACTGTTTTATCAATTCGAATAACATAAACACCTTGCTCCCCTTTTAATGGAAGTGTTTTCTGTCCATCTTTCAACCCTGAAAACAACGAACCTACAACTGTTGGTTCATAACCACCACCTTGTAACTGTGGATTCGCAAAAACTACCTCTGCTTTGTTAACGATAGTTTTACCTTTTGCAGCTAACGCATCTAAACTTCCAGCTCCTGTCATTTGCTTGATGAAACGCTCCGCTTTCTTTTCTTTAATAACTTCTACTCTCATTGCGTCTTGAACATCGATAAACTCTGGAGTACCCTTTTCGCGAATTGAAGCAACAATTGCAACGATATAGCGGTTTTGATCTTTGATAGGTGCTGAACACAAAGTACCTACTTCAGAATTTTCATCGTAAGCTAACTTTAAAATACGATCTTGTGCAAAACTTGTCGCAATTCCTTGAGCAGCTGGATTTTCATCTAAAATACGAATAGGACGAACGAAATACCCTTTTTGTTTTGCAATAGTATCAAAAATATCCAACTTAGCTTTTGGTGTTGATTTACGAGAAACTTTCTCATCCAAAGCATACAACATGTTATAAGCATCATCTGTAGCTTTTGTTTCTGTTTCCTCACTTGGCAACAATGTTTTTTCAATGATTGAAACGATTGGATACATTACTGATTTGCGATCCAATACTTCGATAATGTGAACCCCAAAATCAGTTTTTACAGTTCCTATTGTTCCTATCGGTTGTGATACAGCAAAATTAGAGAACGGTGTAACCATTTCATAATCCATAAAATCTTCGTATACACCACCAGTAGATTTGGATCCTGGATCTTCACTGTATTGTGTTACGTATTGTGCAAAATTGTCTTTCGTAATACCTTTCAACAAACTATCTGCTTTTATTTGTGCTGCTTTCAATTTCAATGAATCCCCTTTAGGAGCTCCGATCAAAATATGGCGAACTTTACAAATGTTTGTGTTAAACCCTCTCACTTTAGCAAGTCTGATTCTACCTTGGTCTTGGTAAGGTCCTACTACTTGCCCAACAGTTGCAGTTTTAAACACTGTGTCCATCGCTAATGGGAATGTTAACCCTTGACGTGCTTTTGCGTCTCCTTCTGGACGAAGAGTTGCTTGACGAGTACTTGTGTAAAATTTCAAATCGCTATTTGCAAGAACGAAAATGGAATCATTTGGTGTTGTTTGAAACTGTTTTTTTAAGGAGTTAATCATTTTATTAAACACCCCTGAATCTGCTTTTGAAGGTACAATAGGTAAATCAAAAAACTTGACATCTCTACCAGCAGTTGATTCATATTTCTTTTCGTTTTTATGCTCATCGTAGTAAGCTTTCACCTCATCCTCTGTTACTTTAATCGTTTCATCAGGAATTTCAGAATATCTTCTTAGAACGTAAGAAACGCTTTTAACTTCTTTCTGTGCTTTGTATTCTTCTTCAGCTTCTAACTTGGTAACATATACCCCTTGACTTAACAACTGAAAGTATTTTTCATTCTTACGTTGTTCGGTAATGTTTAACTTGTTGTTTTCCCATGACTCTTTTACTTTTGGATCTGTTGAAGCTTCCATTTCTTGGATTCTCTTTTCCAACAAACGTGGGTTGAACTGCCCAGTCAATGAATCTGTAAAACTTTGAGCTAAATCAGGCATCACTGTAAAACCATCAGAACCATAAAGATAAGCGTCAAATTCATTTTTACTTACATCAATTCCTAATGCTTCAAATTCTTTTTGTAAAACAACACCTTCTACTAACATCGTCCAAGCTCTGTCTGTTGAAGCTTGTTGGTCAGCAGCAGTGTATTCTCTTTGACTTTGAGCATACTGCTGTTGATCTTGTTGAATCATCGCATTCACTGCATTTTCATACTTAATTGGGTCAACAGTTTCACCTGCAACTTCACCAATTCCCATATCACCAGATCCTCTACCGAACATAGAATCCCAGCCGCTCATAATGAAAGCAAGCATTGCAACTCCCAATAAAACCAATGTCAATCCTGACTTCTCTCTAATTTTACCTATAATAGCCATAACAACTTATAATGTGAGACTGTTAAATTATGTCCCAATGATTTTTAATGGGTGCGAATATAATCAGTTCTGTTGATTTTAAAAAGTTTTCAAATAGAATATTTTAATAACATAGCATCAAGTAGTTAAATCACTTAATTAAAGGATAAAAGTTAACACTTTTCTAAACTTCTCTTAATAGGGAGAATTTTTATAACTTTGATAAAATATCAGTTTACCAAGACAAGTCTATGAAAGAAGTAACATACGTAGAATTAGGATTGAAAGAATACAAAGAAGCGTGGGATTTACAAGAATCATTGTTTGCAGCTACGATAGCTCAAAAAATTGCACTTAGAAATGGAGAAACTGAGGAGCCAACAAAGAATTATGTATTATTCTGTGAACATCCTCACGTATATACGTTAGGAAAAAGTGGCGATGAAAACCATTTATTGTTGGACGATCAACACTTGAAATCGGTAGGTGCTACTTTTCACAAAATCAATAGAGGTGGCGACATTACTTATCATGGACCTGGACAGTTAGTCGTCTACCCGATTTTTGATTTGGACCATTTCTTTTCCGATATTCACAAATACCTGCGATACTTAGAAGAAGCAGTCATACAAACATTAGCGCACTACGGCATCAAAGGAGAAAGATTTGAAGGGTTAACTGGAGTTTGGATTGAACCAAATACACCAAGGGAACGAAAAATATGTGCTATGGGGGTGAAATGTTCGAGATGGGTAACGATGCATGGAATTGGATTCAACATCAACAGCGATTTATCTTACTTTAACAACATCATACCTTGTGGAATCGAAAATAAATCCGTAACTTCTATGCAAGAAGAATTAGGTTACAAACTCGACTTTCAAGAAGTAAGTAATGTTTTGAAAAACCAATTAGCGAATCAGTTTGAATTTAACTACGCAAACCATTAATTATGTTCATAATTTCAATTGTAAAAGGATTTTTGAAGTGGCTCCTATTGTTTACAATTGGTTTGCTAGTAATTGCGAACCTATTCATAGTATTTACAGGGAGATGGTATTTGTACAGTGGAATCTACAATACCTATCTACAAGGAAAAACTGGTCCTGGAATTTTCGATAAAGAAGTATTTTACTCTGCAACCCTTCATAAATCAAAAACTCCAAAAAGGTGGGTGACTCAATCAACATCAAAACAACTCACTAACAAAGAATTAAAATACCTTGAGAACTTAGAAATTTCTTCATTATTAATTTTGCATGGAGATACAATTGTACTTGAAAAATATTGGGGAGACCATAATGAAGAAAGTGTTTCCAATAGTTTTTCTGCTGCTAAAACATTTGTTGCATTATTGATTGGTTGTGCCTTAGATGAAGGGAAAATCAAAAGCTTAGACGAACCCATTGGAACTTATCTTCCCGCTTTCAATCAAGGGAAAAAGAAAAAAATCACAATCAAACATCTATTGTGGATGTCTTCGGGCTTAGATTGGTCAGAAAGTGGTAAAAATCCTTTGTCGGACAATGCTGCATCCTATTATGGTACTGACCTCAAACAACTGGTGAACGATCAAGAAGTGAAACGCAAGCCAGGAGAATTATTTCTCTACCAAAGTGGGAACTCACAGTTGCTTGGATTCATTGTTGAAAAAGCTACGGGAACTCAATTATCGACGTATGCTGAACAAAAGATATGGTCTAAAATCAACACTGAAAACAACGCTTTTTGGAGTCTTGACAAAAAAAATGGTGATGAAAAATCCTTTTGTTGCTTGTACAGTTCTACGAGAGATTTTGCACGATTAGGAAAATTGATAGGAAACTATGGAAAATGGAATGGAGAACAAATTATTTCTGAAAAATACATGCGAGAACTCACCCAACCAGCACCACTCTATACAGAAGATGGAATAAGAAATTACCGTTATGGCTATCACACGTGGATGTACCTTGGTGACAGTGATCCAGTCTACTATTGCAGAGGAATACTTGGTCAATACATCATTACCATTCCATCAAAAAACATTGTTATTGTGCGCACCGGTTTTAAACGTGCGAAAGACATTAAATTAACTAAAGACAATATAAATAAAGCCGCATTTTTAAAAAATAATAAATACAAAATAGGTCATCCTGCAGATTTATTTATGTATCTTTCAATCGCTAAACGATTGATTCATTAATTGAAATACAATGAGAGAAGAACTATTAGGGCCTAAAGTAGAGGGAGTTGCAGTTGCAATTGTAAAAGAAATAGGGGAAGAAAATCAACCTATCTACAACTCTTACTTACTAAATTTAAGAGATGACATTATGGAAGGTGTCATCATTACAACCTGTGGTTATGGCGAAAATATAACTACTGGAGAAAAAATCAATACTTCCACTTTAAGACACTGTTTGGAGATTCTACTACCTGACGAAGCTGCAAAAATTGAGCCTATTATGGAAGATGTTTTTGGGCTTAACAATGAATTCTGGGTGAGTTTTTGGGTGAACGATGTGATGTACGACAAAAAATTCGTGTTTTTACCTGAATCCATTCAAGAAAAAAACATGAAACTTATTCCAAAACTTGGCCTAAAAGGGGTGATGATTATGTAACTGAAAATCAAACCTTCATTAGAATGCAACTTATTACTATTCCCTTCGTTTAATCAATATAATAGGTACAAAATGTATGAGGGAATGCTTAAAAACATATTTCAATTGGGTTATTAAAATAAGGTATGTATTCTTTATTTTATTTTTTTCAATTGGAGTAATAAGCTGTAATTCTAATACTAAGAGTAATTTACCAAACGAAGTAGCATTAAACAATTACAAGAACAGAAACTTTTTCGGGATTGTAGACTCTACTTATGCTGTCACCTACCCATTCATCCAATTTGAAAAAAATCACTATCAATTTTTCAATAAACGCAGTCCAAACTTTGAAAAATTGTATTTTGATATCAAACAGATGATCATCAACAAAGATCGAAAATTAAATTTTTACCATATTGGTGGTTCACACCTACAAGCGGATGTGTACACACATGAAATGCGAACTGATCTGCAAACTAACTGGAAAGGACTCTCTGGAGAACGTGGTTGGATTTTTCCTTTTGATTTAGCAAACACCAATAATCCAATGAATTACACCTTCAAATCGTCAAATAAATGGAAGGTATACAAAAGTACATTGGACCGTCCAGACTCTTTAGAGTATGGATTACTAGGAATGGTCATTGAATCTCCAGATTCACTCATAAATATTCACTTCAATTACAAAAGAACAAAAGTTAAACCCCATTTTGACCGAATTCGAATCTATCACAATAAAGGATTTATCCCCTACAAATTTGACTTTAATTCAAAAGATACGTTTGTGATTAGAAAACAAACAAATATGGCAATTGGATATACCGATGTGCATTTTAATAAAAATTTAACCGATTTTCACTTAACACTTTCAAAAACTACAATTGATACATTTAAATTTCGAGTGTTAGGATTTCAGCTTTCAAATAATTTACCTGGAATATCTTATACCACAATTGGTGTAAATGGCGCTTCTTTACCTACACATTTAGCAAATAAATATTTCCGCGAACAGTTGAATGAATTACCGCCTGACTTTTTTGCGTTTTCAGTAGGTACAAATGATGCGAACATGCCTTACAATCTATTTAAACCTGAAGTATTCAAAGCTAATCTAGATTCATTAATTCGAAGGGTACTGAGTGTGAATCCAAACTGTGCTATATTACTAACTATTCCGAATGACGCTTTATTTCAAAAAAAATACCTCAATAAAAATGTAGCAAGAGAAAGAGCAATGGTCATTGAACTTGCTAAAAAATACCATGCTGCTGTTTGGGATATGTACGGGATTATGGGAGAGTTAGGGTCTTGTAAATCTTGGAAGAAAGCACGACTAATGCGCCATGACTATGTTCATTTTACTGCTTCTGGCTACCACCTTAAAGGAGAAATGTTTTTTGAATCCTTTGTAAAATGGCTCGAACAAATGGATATTCGAGATAGAAAATTATTTCAATACAACCAGTAAGTATGGCCTCAAAAAACGCCTTCATTTTTATCTTTATTACCATTGTCATTGATGCAACAGGATTGGGAATTATTATTCCATCCCTCCCAAACTTAGTTTCAGAAGTTACGCATAGTTCGATCTCTGAATCTGCAAAGTATTACGGTATCATTCTTGGAAGTTACGCTTTCATGCAGTTTGTTTTTTCACCATTGATTGGCGCTTTAAGTGATCATTACGGTAGAAGACCAATTTTATTATTGTCCTTATTCGGTTTAGGAATTGATTACATCTTTATGTATTTTGCGCCGTCATTATTTTGGCTCATCTTAGGAAGAAGTTTATCAGGAATGTTTGGTGCGAGTTTTACAACTGCTTCCGCTTACATCGCCGATATCTCAACGCCTGAAAATAAAACCAAAAATTTTGGATTAGTAGGTGCCGCTTTTGGTATCGGATTCATTGTTGGTCCTGCCATTGGTGGTTTACTCGGTAACTTTCACTTAAGAGCACCTTTTCTATTTGCAGCTGCACTATCGCTTCTTAACTTAATCTATGGGACAATTGTACTAAAAGAATCACTTCCGAAAGAAAACCGAAGAGCTTTCTCTTGGAAAAGATCCAATCCAATTGGGGCCTTTTTTCAATTAAAAAAATACAAACACTTTGCTTGGATATTTGTAGTGCTTTTTTTGTTATATTTCGGCGGAATGGCAATTCATTCTACTTGGAATTATTACACCATTGAAAAATTCAATTGGTCCATTGGTGATGTAGGGATTTCTTTAGCAGTTGTTGGAATATTTATTGCCATAGTCCAAGGAGGTCTAGCCGGTAAAATCTCTAAGAAATTTGGGGATAAAAAAACGACATTGTTAAGCTTACTTATTACAATGGCGACACTCATTGCCATTGGTGTAGCAAACCATAGTTGGATGTTGTACGCCTTTATGTTGCCTTATGCTTTCTCAGGTCTAGCTGATCCTGCAATCCGATCAATACTTTCAAATAAAACGAGTGAAAGTGAACAAGGAGAATTACAAGGATTAATTACAAGTATTTTGAGTTGCGCGGAAATTATTGGTCCGCCCATCATGATGGCTGTTTTCTATTTCTTTTCTGTCCCGCGTTTCACTGCTCATCCCATCATTGGCATGCCTTTTTTCTTAGGTTGCTTTAGTATTTTTTGCGCATATCTGCTCTTCAGATGGGTCACTAAAAATAGTTAATTCCTTATGGCTAAAATTAAAACTGCATTTTTCTGTCAAAACTGTGGCTATCAAACTCCTAAGTGGTTAGGGAAATGCCCTTCCTGCAATGAATGGAACACCTTGGTAGAAGAAATCGTGGAAAAAAACGATTCTAAAGTGGTTGCGTTCTCAACGAGTTCTGGTAAAACTGCCAAACCGCAAACAGTCCAATCCATTCAACAACAAGACCAAGAACGAATTGAGTTGAAAGACAAAGAATTAAACAGAGTTTTAGGCGATGGCTTAGTGCCGGGTTCTTTGATTCTATTTGGTGGCGAACCAGGAATCGGAAAATCAACCCTGATGCTACAATTAGCTGTCAGTGAAAGTGATTTAAGAATTCTTTATGTATCTGGAGAAGAAAGCGAGCAACAAATAAAAATGCGTGCAGAACGCATTGGGGTTAAAAACGATGAATGTTTTATTCTGACTGAAACAAACCTTCAAAATATATTTTTACAAGCGGAAGAAATACAACCAAAACTAGTGGTCATTGACTCCATTCAAACACTTTTTAGTTCCCACATTGAAAGCTCGCCAGGCAGCATCTCGCAAGTAAGAGAATGTACCGCGCAATTATTAAGATATGCCAAGGAAACTGGAGTTCCGGTATTTTTAATTGGGCACATTACCAAAGAAGGAGCATTAGCTGGACCAAAAGTATTGGAACACATGGTGGACGTGGTCGTTCAATTTGAAGGGGATCGGAACCATGTCTATCGTTTATTAAGAACCATCAAAAATCGTTTTGGAAGCACCAACGAATTGGGGATTTATGAAATGCTAAGTACAGGTCTTCGACAAGTGGAAAATCCATCTGAAATTTTAATCACCAATACCGATGCCACCTTAAGTGGTATTTCAATAGCTTCCACACTTGAAGGATTGAGACCCATGTTAATAGAAGTACAAGCCCTAGTGAGTACCGCAGCATACGGAACACCTCAACGATCTTCCACAGGCTTTGATTTAAGAAGATTAAACATGTTATTAGCAGTGATGGAAAAAAGATGTGGCTTTAAATTAGGTGCCAAAGACGTGTTTTTAAACATTGCAGGCGGTATTAAAGTTGACGATCCAGCGATTGATTTAGCAGTAGTGGCATCAGTGCTATCCTCCAATGCCGATATCGCCGTTCCAAAAAACATTTGTCTGGCTGCCGAAGTCGGTTTATCCGGCGAAATACGCCCTGTCAATAGAATTGAACAACGTATCTCTGAAGCGGAAAAATTAGGCTTCGAAAAAATAGTAATCTCAAAATTCAACAAAGGAATCAATCCAAAAAACTTCAGTATCGAATTAATTCAATGTGGTCGAATCGACGAAGTATTGAAGGCGTTGTTTGCTTAGGTTTAAGAAAGAAAATTTAGATTTTAACTCACTCCACCTTAATCGGATAATAACTAGCCCCTTGTCCCGACCATATCCCCAAAGCGCCTCCATCAATCATGGATGGTGCTTCGGCACTTGACAACCCAAAGGGATTACTTGAGATAGTTAACAACGACTCAATCTTTTTCCAATAGTCAAATTGCGCTTGATTAATGGTGCAAAATTTTAATAATACTGAATCCCCTTTCTGAAAATAACGGTTCATTTCTTTATCTACCAATGGAGAATAGCCTTTCAACACCTCAAAACTGTTTTCTTTCCCATCAAAAAGAAAATCTGTAAACGTAGAAAGGTAACAGGACATAAAATCTTGATCAATTCCAATGCGTTTCACATAAATTTTATAATAATTTTTTTGGTGAGCTGGATCTAAAAAACGGATGAAAAAATATTTTTTAGTAGCATCAATGGGATTTGTTTTTAGTTCTAATTGAGATAGGGGAACCGGTGGAGTAATTATTGTTTTAGAAGTATACACTTTTCCATGTAGCTCAACTTTCAAATGGTACTCCTCTCCTACTTTCCCTTTAATTTCTGTCCCCTCGAAATAAAAAGGAGGAAATTGTTTAAAATTGGAACGTAACGTCAACACTTCTGTATCGCTCTTGGTGGCAATGGTTACTTTTCCAACACTCCCCAATAATTTCCACATTGCCATACTGTCAATTTTCTGAAAATAAGGACTAGATTTAGTTAAATAAACACGCGGATAACGGCCTTGTTCAATATAACCCTCTACAACCAATTGTTGTTCGGGTGCTTTAGATTCAATCGGTAAATCTTTTTTACAACTTGTAAAAAATAACAGGAGTAGTACACCTAAAGAACAACCATTTCGACACTTTAAAAAATACATTTCCAAGAGATTGAAGGAATAAAAGTAAACAAAGAAACTTGTTTGGCAGTCGTTTGTATTTGATACTTTGAAATATCGCCAGAAGTTTGGTAATACACGTAAAATGGATTTTGCTGTGCGTAAACATTGAATACTGAAAAATTGAAACTTGATTCAAATTTTTCGGTCTTTTTATTGGTATACGAAATAGATATGTCAGCTCTATGGTAAGCTGGCAAACGGTACGAGTTTTTTTCAGAATACGTATTGACAATGTTTCCATTAATAAAATACCTACTCAAAGGAATTGTGATGGCATTTCCAGTTTTGTACACGAAAACGAAAGTACTACTCCATTTGGGTGAAATTTGGTAACTCAACACACAACTGATATCATTTCTTCTGTCGTTTTTCGCCCAAAAAGTCCTGCCGTTTTCAATATCAGGAAAGGAACGAGTGGAGGCAGACAAGGTATAACCAATCCATCCGGTAAATTTACCGCTGTTTTTTCGAAGCAACCATTCAATACCATAACTCTCTCCCGTACCAAAGAAAAAGTTTTCATCAAAATTTGATTGTAATTTAATCACACTTATCACTCCTTCTTTGTATTCGATTAAATGGTCCATTCGTTTATAATAAAGTTCTGTACTTACTTCAATTTGGTTTCTAAAGGTTCTGTAATAACCCAATGAATATTGCTCACCCGATTGTGGTTGAATTAATTGACTACTTGGCATCCATACATCAGTGGGCAAAGTGATAGATGATACAGGAACCAAGTGAAGGTATTGGTAGTTTTTTGTTGCACCAAATTTTAACGAAGCACTGCTAGATAACTGATAATTCATTGACAAACGAGGTTCAGGATACATGTATCTTTTTACCGTTTGATTCTTTGAAAACGATTCTGCGACGATTGCCTCAGTACTTGAAACAAAATCGAACCGCTGAAAAGGTCCCAATTGCTGATAGTTGGTCAAACGAATTCCAGCATCCATTCTAAATCGGTCGTTCGGTTGATAGGTCGCTGAGAAATAACCCGTCAATTCATGAGAATACAATTTTAAACGATTCGCAATTTGTACGGTGTTTTGAACACCAGCAGCACTGTAATTATTTGGTGAAATCTGATGAAACAATCCTTCAACACCGACTTTAATTTTGAACGCACTATATTTTTGATGGACAAAATTTATTTTGGAAACAATATCGTTATTCAATGATTTCAATCCCATAGAATAACTGAAGACACTTAAATTAGAACTGTTATCGTAAGAACTTATCCCAAGAGTAGATTCCAAAGAATTGAACGAATTAAAATCATGTCGATAGGTTGACTGAAATAAAAGTGTCCCCCAATCAATATCATTCTTGAATTCATTGGTAATGTTATCATCATAAATGAAATTATCATGCACAATAAATGCGGAAAGCATCAATTTATTTTTTGTATTCCAACGATGGTAATATTTTGCTTGAAAATCATAAAAATAATAGTTGGTATTGTACTTCGACTGATCACTTAAGAACAATTTTTTGATGCCGTCGTAATAGGTTCTTCTTCCAGAAATCATTAAAGATGAGGTGTCTTTTTTGAGCGGTTGTTGAACAGTCATTGCAGCGGATAGTAACCCCAAAGAAACTTCTACTTTTCTCATTCTCAAATTCGCTGCTTGAGATGTAATGTCTATCACCGAAGAAACTCTTCCTCCATATTCGGCAGGCATACCCCCTTTGTGGATTTCCATCTTTTGTATTGCACCAGAATTAAACACCGAAAAAAAACCAAAAAGATGCGAAATATTGTAAATGGGCATACCATCTAACAAAACTAAATTTTGATCGATACCACCACCACGAACAAAAATACCATTCCCGTCACCTGAAGATTGAATACCAGGCAATAATTGCATAACGCGAATTGGATCAGACTCCCCTAATAAAGTGGGTAATTTTTCAATCTCTTTTTTAGTCAATGACAATTTACCAACCTCAGAAGATGAATGGACAGTTGAACTTTGAACGTTAACTTCCTCTAATTGCAACGTTTTCTTCTGTAACTTAACAATTACCTCAAAACTAGAATGATAAATAGTAACAAATCGACTCTCATAATTTTTTGAAGCTACTAATAATTGGATTGTATCCTTCGAGCTTTGATCAAAAATTACGCTTCCTTTTTTAGAAGAATATTCAATTTTATCTTTAGTATTCAATAGAGCTACTTGAAATTTCTCAATCACTGAATTCGAACTTGAATCAACGCATACAATCGTTCTCTTTTGACCGTACAATAACGATGAAAAACAACAGATACAAAAACAAACAAGTAATTTCCAATTCATAATTGGTTGTAAAAGTAAGGAATGTTATGAAACCCTAAATGAATCTCAGGCAGTCAATTTGTAGTTCGTTGCATTCCCTCAAAATTTATGCAATTGTATTTTAAGGCGCAATATTTTATTTCGGTCATTCATAAATCCAAGTCCTCAATTCAGAATCGTCCTTCTGGCATTGGGATTGTTGGGTTTTGTGAACGAATTCAGAAAAATTAGACTGTTTCAAAACGATTGAATCGAGGCGAATTAAAAATTTAATACCGCTTCCGATAATTATCGGAATTACCAATGTAAATGAGGATATTAAATTTTTGATTCAACGATGAGTGAGTAGTTTTGAAACAGGCTAAAGCTAGACGTTTGTCGGTAGCTTCGCAAAAGATCACCGACAAAATCAGCGATTTCAGGAACGAACAAAATAAAGCGCATCGGAGCGAGATCTCACATAAAATCCGAAGTCCGCGCTTTAACAACAATACCACAGCCTTGATTTTTGGTTCAACTAAATCAAACAATAATATTTTTAAACTTACATAATAAGTTATATATTATTTTATGTTGATATTAGTTTTTTAAAATTAAATGACTTTCTTCTTTACTTTTTGTAATAAACTTAATTATATAACTACTTGGACTTAAAATTCTTAAATCTATTTCAGATTTACCAATAATAATTCCCGTCATTAAAATTTTCCCCGTCAGATCAATTAACTCATAATTACTTATTAAGTTTTCTGAACATTCAACAATCAAATAATCATTTACAACATTTGGGTATAATTTAATTTTCTTGTTATTCTGAGTATTGAACTCAATTAAACTTAATGTGTTGCTCTGTCTTTGATTTGATTTAGAATTCATTTGTGGTACCCTTTTTTCATTGATACTTGAAAGATTACAATATATCTTCCAATCAGTTTCAACTCTCCATACTGAATACAAATTCGAAGAGTTTAAATATTTCGGATCAGAAACTTGATTAGATGTAGTACTACCAATATTCGATTCAAATTCACCATCTTGATCATCATCACGAACTAAGATGTAATTATTTAATTTTGAAATAGGTGAATTTTCCCCTTCAATTTCATAATGATTCCAATTAAAATTTCCGTTTTGTTGATCTTGTAAAAACATTGTTCTATGAAAAGTACTCATCAATCCTATATTACCACATGTATCTTTCAATGCTATTTTATATTTATAGGAGGAAATTCTTGGGTCGCCTGTATTAGGGAAATAGAGAGTTCTCACAGTATCAACAAATAAACTTAGAGAATCCTTTGAAACTTTTCCGATTATATTAAATAAATTATTTTGAATTTCTCTATAAACAAAAAAAGTATCAACTGAAGGATATTGAGATTTATCCCAATAAATAATATTATAATCACCCTTATCATTTGTTGTAACCATACAAATTTCTGGTGTAGGTACATTATTTATTTTCAAGTATATAGTAATTACACTATCACAACCAACATGATTTTGAATAATTGCTTTATATATACCTGAAGATGTATAAATATTGTTATCAGGAGCAGTAAAAGAATTACACTCAGTAATATTTAATGTATTTAAGCTACTTTTATTAATGGTTAAAAGCAAGGTGATTGTTGAGTCACATCCAACTTTATTTGGAATTACCTGCTTATAAATACCAGATGATGTATACGTTTGATTATTTAAAGTGTAAAAATCACAAGCTGTAATTGTAAGTTCAGATGTACTTCTTTTTTTAACCGTAAGTTTTAAATTGATAGTTGAATCACATCCAAGTGAATTTTTGATTATTTGGGAGTATTGTCCTGAAGTTTTATACGTTATACCGTTCAATAAAAATGAATCACATGAGTTTATAACTAATTCAGATGAATTACTTTGTTTTACAACCAAATTAATTATTAGGACAGAATCACATCCTTTTGAATTCGTTATTTTTTGCGTGTAAGAACCTGTTTTTGTATAATATTCACTATTTAAAGTATAACTATCACAAACAACTGTATCAATTATTTTAGAACTACTTTTATTAATGGTTAAAAGCAAGGTGATTGTTGAGTCACATCCAACTTTATTTGGAATTACCTGCTTATAAATACCAGATGATGTATACGTTTGATTATTTAAAGTGTAAAAATCACAAGCTGTAATTGTAAGTTCAGATGTACTTCTTTTTTTAACCGTAAGTTTTAAATTGATAGTTGAATCACATCCAAGTGAATTTTTGATTATTTGGGAGTATTGTCCTGAAGTTTTATACGTTATACCGTTCAATAAAAATGAATCACATGCGGTTATAACTAATTCCAATGAATTACTTTGTTTTACAACCAAATTAATTGTCAGGACAGAATCACATCCTTTTGAATTCGTGATTTTTTGCGTGTAAGAACCTGTTTTTGTATAATATTCACCATTTAAAGTATAACTATCACAAACAACTGTATCAATTATTTTAGAACTACTTTTATTAATGGTTAAAAGCAAGGTGATTATTGAGTCACATCCAACTTTATTTGGAATTACCTGCTTATAAATACCAGATGATGTATACGTTTGATTATTTAAAGTGTAAAAATCACAAGCTGTAATTGTAAGTTGAGATGTACTTTTATATCCTTTATTACAATCATATACAATAATTGAATGCACATCAGAATCACCATGAAAACCGCTATTAGGTATATCTGAAGAATTTGTATATCCAGTCAATGCATAACCACCATTTAAAAATTCAATTACATCATGGCCAATTTCATTGCTTGCTCCACCAAAACTTCTCTGCCAAACTATATTATTTTTTAAAGAATCAAATTTTATTAACCATGAATTTCCACCAGTATTACCAATAGCATCTCCATTTGAGGAGCCAGTCCAACCGTAAAAAATAAAATCACCGTCAATTGTTTTAATACCAGAAAAAAAATCGTCTGTTCCGGTTCCTCCAAAACACTTTTTCCAAATAAAATTTCCCATAGTGTCAATTTCAGAGGCCCATCCATCTTCTCCACCATGATTACCTGATATATCACCATTGATTGAACTTGTGTATCCTGCTACTAGAAAACTATTTGTTCCGGATTTCTTAAGAGAGAATACACATTCATCTTTAGAACCTCCTATACATTTTTGCCAAATCATATTACCTGAAAGATCTAACTTAACTAACCAAATATCTTGACCTCCATGATTTCCAAAAACATCAACATCTTTAGAATATGTCCCACCAGCTATAATATAACTTGATGGACTTATTTGTATTATATCCCAGCCCATGTCCCCATCAGTTCCACCTATACATTTCTGCCATTGTAGTAAACCTTTACTATCTGTTTTTACTACCCATATATCACATGAACCTCCCTTAAAATCTGTCACATCCCCATCATTTAAATTTGAATAGGTATAACCTATCAACATAAAACCACCATCCGATGTACAAATTACATTTTTTAAATTTTCTTGTTTAGATCCTCCAAAAGTATTAGACCAAACTACATTCCCTTTCTCATTTAACTTTATAATCCAATAATCAGATTCCCCATGTAATATCGATGTAACGTCACCATCACTTGAATATGTTGTACCTGCAACTAAAAAGCCTCCATCGGCTGTTGAAATAATCCCACCGCCTTCATCGGCATGAGTACCACCTAATTTTGTTTGCCATTCTATAATTCCATTATTATTTGTTTTAAAAACCCAAATATCACCCTCAGGATTAGTTAATGTATTTGATAAATCACCATCATTTGAACTTGACCATCGACTTAAAGTAACAAAACCACCATCTTGGGTGCTCAATATTTTTCTTCCCATCTCCGATCCTGAACCACCAAAACATTTTTCCCATTTGACACCTAATAACGTGTTTTGACTTATAGATCTACAAGAATATGAAAATATGATAAGAAAAATAAAAAAACGCATAAATTGAAAATATAATATAAACTAGTGCATTTATGAAATTACAAAAAAGTTTAATCGAAGATTGACAATATTGAATTTTTAATTAAATATTGTCAATTATCTGAGTTCGATTTTTAGTAACATTTTAAATTAACATTTAAATCTAAAAGATAGTTAATATCATCGAAATAAATTATATATGATAGTTTTAAAATGTATGAAGAAGCAGAACAATTAGACATTTTTACAAAAAATTTATAAGACAAACACCTCTTTCTTCTCTGAATACAGCAAGTATAAATATGGAGTCGAATTCAGGATAATAATCTTAAATTTAATTTATCGTAATAGTTAAAAATTGGCTAACCTCAAAACGAATAGTCTGTAAGATATTATTTATAAGTAACTACAAATCAAAAGTAATCCCTTGAGCAAGAGGCAAACTATCAGTATAGTTAATCGTATTCGTTTGTCTTCTCATGTACACTTTCCATGCATCAGAACCAGACTCTCGACCACCACCAGTTTCTTTTTCGCCACCAAAAGCACCACCGATTTCTGCACCAGAAGTACCAATGTTCACATTTGCTATACCACAATCAGAACCTGAAGCAGCTAAAAATGCTTCTGCTTCTTTCAGATTATTCGTCATAATCGCTGAAGAAAGCCCTTGTGGAACAGCGTTTTGCATTTCAATCGCATTTTCAACACCTCCTGAATATTTCATTAAATATAAAATTGGAGCAAACGTTTCGTGTTGTACAATTTTAAAGGTATTATCAGCTTCAGCAATCGCAGGACGCACATAACATCCAGATTCGTACCCTTCTCCTTTAAGTACTTCGCCGTCAACTAGAATTTTACCACCTTCAGCCACAACTTGTTTCAACGCATTTTCATACGCTGCAACAGCATCTTTGTCAATCAATGGACCAACATGATTATTTGTATCCAAAGGATTTCCAATGCGTAACTGAGTATATGCTTTCACAATTGCATCTCTTACCTTGTCGTAAACTTCTTCGTGAATGATTAAGCGACGTGTAGAAGTACAACGCTGACCTGCAGTTCCAACAGCTCCAAAAACAGCTCCTGGTACAACAACTTTTAAATCAGCAGTTGGTGTAATGATAATTGCATTGTTTCCTCCAAGTTCTAACAAAGATTTCCCTAAACGAGCACCAACAACTTCCCCAACAGATTTCCCCATTCGAGTTGATCCTGTAGCAGAAATTAATGGAACTCTTTTATCTGCAGTTAATAATTTCCCGATTTCAGCACCACCAATTACCAAACATGAAACTCCTTCAGGAACATCATTGTCTGTGAACACTTCTTCAGTAATTTTTTGACATGCGATTGCAGTCAAAGGTGTTTTTTCAGATGGTTTCCAAACACATACATCTCCACACACCCAAGCCAATGCAGTATTCCAATTCCAAACAGCAACAGGAAAGTTAAATGCTGAAATAATTCCAACCAATCCCAATGGGTGGTATTGTTCGTACATTCTATGTCCAGGACGCTCAGAATGCATTGTTAAACCATACAATTGACGAGAAAGACCAACTGCAAAATCACAAATATCAATCATCTCTTGTACTTCACCCAATCCTTCTTGCAAGGATTTTCCCATTTCAAAAGAAACTAATTTACCAAGTGGTTCTTTGTATTCTCTCAATTTTTCAGCCAATTGTCGAACAACCTCACCTCTTTTTGGAGCAGGAACTAAACGCCATTGTTTAAATGCTTCTTGTGCTTTTTCAATTACTTTTTCATATTCAGCAGGAGTTGCTGCTGTTACGCTTGCAATCAAAGATCCGTCTACTGGTGAAATAGAATCTATTGCCTCGCCATTTGTTGCGTACCAATAACTCCCAGTGGATGCACCACTGTTTGTAGCTTCAATCCCTAACTGTTCTAATATTTCTTGAATTTCTAATCCTGTTTGTACTTCTGCCATGATGTTTTTAAATTTTTAAACAAATTTAGACGATTTGAAGAAGATTCACAATATAATTTTTTGAAAATAAACTTCAATTTTTATAACACTAAAAAGCATCAAATATAATTGACAGGTTCTATTCAAAACAATACCTTAAGAATAGGAAGTCTAAGGTTAAAGTATGTCTAAAGTACGGAGCATACCAAAATAGATGAAATAATACCAATGTATACGAATTGTATCAATTAGAACCAAAATTGAAAGCAATCAATAGCTGAACTTTCAAGAAAGATTCAATGTACTATTTTCTAATGCTAAGATTATCGCTAATTTTGCTCAAAAAATTAATAAATGGAAGCAATAATAAAAACAAACAAAGGAGACATGAAGGTGTCTTTCTATGAAAATGATGCGCCAAACACGGTTGCAAACTTTGTGAAATTAGCAAAAGAAGGCTATTACAACGGATTAAAGTGGCACCGCGTACTTCCTGATTTTGTAATTCAAGGTGGATGTCCAAACTCTAGAGAAGGAGCAAAAGGAATGCCAGGAACTGGTGGTCCAGGGTATAAAATTGATTGTGAGTTAACAGGAGAAAATCAATACCACGACAGAGGGGTTTTATCTATGGCGCATGCAGGAAGAAATACTGGAGGTTCTCAATTCTTTGTTTGCCACAGCAGAAAACAAACTTCACATTTAGATAGAAATCACACTTGTTTTGGTAAAGTCTACGAAGGTTTAGATGTAATCGATGCAATCAAAGAAGGTGATTCTATTGATTCCATCGAAATCATTTAATCTATTTGTCTTTAAACAAAAAACGCTACTCGAGGGTAGCGTTTTTTGTTTAGCGATAAGCTAATTATTTTCCGTATCTATCTTCTAAATCTTGTGCGAATTTTTCAAATTCATCACCCAATTTATCAAAACCATTTTTAAAATAAGTTTCTAAATCTGCTTTAGAACCATCCTTAAAAATCATTCTTATATCTAATTCTTTATCTGTTCTTTCAACTGGCTCCCATTGTTGCGTCTCAGGATTGTATTGATAGTCTTGATAAGTATTACTTTTTAGATAAAATTCAGAACCTGCAATTTGTTGTCCTGAAGAAGCATAAGAAACACTCAATTTTACATTTTTGTTAGCTGTCGAAACAACAGCCTCATCAGAAACTTCCTCTTTTCCTTTTACATCATTCACAATGCCATCCACATTTGCCTCACCTTTAATAACTATGTCAAAAAGTTGCGTATATGCAGAAATCGATTTAACAACTTTATTAATTTCCTCTGCATTTTCATTATTGACAATATCCTCAATAGTTGCTTTGTCCAAGTTACCAGAAATAGTAGCCCCCATTGCTAACAAAGTTTTTTCTAATCTTTTAAATGCAAATACTTTAGCTATTTTGGAAGATGTATTTGTAAAAGTTGATGAAAAACTATAAGGCTTAACAGATAATTTAGCGTCTAATAAATTTGGAATGCCATCAGAATTGTATTTACCGGTGAACTCTAACTGAGTAATAATATTTCCATCTACA